>Ga0334884_1000024_pt1 | contig 266195 bp, 217 predicted proteins | sample GraSluR1_MG_7_FD_207215 | JGI IMG/M metagenome (GOLD analysis project Ga0334884, IMG submission 207215) | Sludge microbial communities from methane-producing bioreactor in Wageningen University, Netherlands - Granular Sludge_12_05 R1 | ecosystem: Engineered > Bioreactor > Anaerobic >... | reverse complement strand
AGCTTTGTGCTAGAATCCATGGGACACCTTCTTTCTGCGCGATGGCTGTTTAGTAGCCCCATCATAGCAGAAGAAGGTGTCTTTTTGTATAACTTGACTATAACCCTGACTTTGGAAACGCCGTGGGGCTATGTCTCCGCAAGTTGACGCCCCGGGCCACACGACTATAATGGTCCCATATCGCACAGGCGATGACGGAGACGAGTAGGCCGGGGGCGCAGGCCCCACGTGCGCACAGAGAGCCCGGGGTGGGTGCGATCCGGGCGCGTCACGACCGGCCGAAAATCACTCCCGAGCCGACGGTCCAAAGGGCGCGCGCCCGAGTAGTCCCGTCCGGCCTCGCCCCCCGTTAGCGGGGCGCGCCTCTCGGAGTTGGGCATCCAGGCCGGATGCACCCTCTCTCGCAGGCGACAAGTGGGCGGTTACGCCAAGCAGGGTGGTACCACGGGATGCTGTGTGCAGCTCTCGTCCCTATCGGGATGGGAGCTGTTTTTCGTTCTTGGGCTGCATGTTCATTAGGGAGGCAGAGAGATGCCCTTTACTCAAGTGCCCGCCAATGTGGATTTCGTTACGCAGGAAAAGGACGTGCTGCGCTTTTGGGAGGAGAGCGACGCGTTCGAGACCCTGCGTCGCCTGCGCAAGGGCGAGCCTCGCTGGTCGTTCATTGATGGCCCCATCACGGCCAACAACCCCATGGGCGTACATCACGGCTGGGGGCGCACCTACAAGGACCTGTTCAACCGCTTTTGGACCATGCAGGGCCGCGAGTTGCGCTATCAGAACGGCTTTGACTGCCAGGGCCTCTGGGTCGAGGTCGAGGTGGAAAAAGAGCTGGGGTTCGCATCCAAAAAGGACATCGAGGACTATGGGCTGGACCGCTTTGTGCTCAAATGCAAAGAGCGGGTGCTGCGCATGGCCGCCATGCAGACCCAGCAGTCTATGCGCCTGGGCTACTGGATGGATTGGAACGACCCCGCCCACCTGCACTGGCTGGCCGACCGGTTGGCTGAGGACCCCTCGCAGATCATCACCGTCCAGGGGCCCAACGGCCCCGTAACCGACACCGTCGAGCAGATCGTCGGGCGGCTGGGCCTGGCCGAGCTGGGCGGCAGCTATTTCACCTTTAGCAATGAGAACAACTATGTGATCTGGAACATGCTCCACAAATGCTGGGAGCAGGGCTGGCTCTATCGTGGGGCCGATGTGATGCCCTGGTGCCCCCGCTGCGCCACGGGCATCAGCCAGCACGAGATCGTCACCGATGGCTATGCCGAGCTGACCCACCGCGCCGTGACCCTGCGCCTGCCCCTGCGCGAGCGCCCCGGCGAGGCGCTGCTGGTGTGGACCACCACGCCCTGGACGCTGACCAGCAATGTGGCCGCCGCCGTGGGCGCCAAGCTGGATTACCTGCGGGTGCGCCAGGGAGACGAGGTATTGTACCTCTCCAAAGGCACGACCCACATGCTCTCCGGCGCCTATGAGGTGCTGGGGGAGCTCAAGGGCGCCGAGCTGGAGGGCTGGACCTATGATGGGCCGTTCGATACGCTGCCCGCCGCCCAGGAGCCGGGCGGCCACACCCAGCTCGCCGAGCTGGTCCAGGGCGTGCAGCAGAGCGCCGCTGTGGCCCATCGCGTGATCCTGTGGGACGAGGTGGGCGAGGAAGAGGGCACCGGCATCGTCCACATCGCCCCCGGTTGCGGCGCCGAGGATTTCCACCTGGGCCGCGAGCTGGGGCTGCCCATCGTGGCGCCGCTGGACGAAGAGGGCGTCTTTGTCGAGGGCTTTGGCTGGCTGGTCGGGATGCACGTCTCGGATGTGGCCCAGCCCATTTTTGATAGCCTGGAGCGCCAGGGCTTGCTCTATCGCGTGGACGACTATACCCACCGCTACCCGATCTGCTGGCGCTGCAAGACCGAGCTGGTCTTTCGCCTGGTGGACGAGTGGTTCATCAGCATGGACGAGCTACGCTACCGTATGATGGACGTTACCCGGCAGATCCGCTGGATCCCTGCCTTTGGCCTGGAGCGCGAGCTGGATTGGCTGCGCAACATGCACGATTGGATGATCAGCAAGAAACGCTACTGGGGCCTGGCCCTGCCCATCTGGGAGTGCAAGGCCTGCGGACGCTATGAGGTCATCCGCGACGAGGTCATGCTGCGCGAGCGAGCCGTGGCGGGCTGGGATGTGTTCGACGGGCACACGCCTCACCGCCCCTACATTGACGCCGTCAAGATCGCCTGCCAGTGCGGCGCCGAGATGAGCCGCATCGAGGATGTGGGCAACCCCTGGCTGGATGCGGGTGTGGTGTCGTTCTCTACCCTGGGCTACCGCACCGACCGCGCCTATTGGGAGCAGTGGTACCCGGCCCACTGGATCAGCGAGTCGTTCCCCGGCCAGTTCCGCAACTGGTTCTATAGCCTGCTGGCCATGGCCACGGTGCTGGAGAACTCGCCGCCCTTCTTGGAGAACTTTTCCTACGCCACGCTGCTGGCCGAGGATAGCTCGCCCATGCACAAGAGCTCGGGCAACATGATCGAGTTCAACGAAGCCGCCGACCGTATGGGCGTGGATGTGATGCGCTGGCTCTATTGCGCCCACCGGCCCGAGAGCAACCTGCTCTTTGGCTACAACCGAGCCGATGAGACCCGCCGCCAGTTCCTGATCCCCCTCTGGAACGTGTACAACTTTTTCGTGTCCTACGCCCGGCTGGATGGCTGGGAGCCCTCACAGGCAGGGTTCGACCCCGATCATCCCGAGGGGGCCGCGCCCGCCAGCGAGAGCCCGCTGGATCGCTGGATTATCGCCCGCATCAATCAGGTGGCCGCCCAGTGCCAGGAGGCGCTGCGGGATTCGGACGCCTATAGCGCCACCGAGACCGTCGAGGCGCTGCTGGACGACCTGACCAACTGGTATGTGCGCCGCAGCCGCCGCCGCTTTTGGAAGAGCGAGGCCGATGCCGACAAGCAGACCGCCTATGCCACCCTGTACTATGTCTTGGTGCGCCTGATCCGCGTGCTGGCGCCCTTTACGCCCTTTGTCTCCGAGGTCATCTACCAGAACCTGGTGCGGGGGGCGCAGCCCCAGGCCCATACGAGCGTGCACCACACCCGTTGGCCCCAGGCCGACGAGGCCGTGGTGGACGCGGGCCTGCTAGAGCAGATGGCCCTGGCGCGCCGGGTGGCCAGCCTGGGGCTGGGCGCCCGCAACAGCGCCAATTGTAAGATCCGCCAGCCCCTGGCCCAGGCCCTGGTGTATACCGGCGGAGAGGCCCAGGGCCTCCCTGAGGAGCTGGCCGCGGTCGTGCGCGACGAGCTGAATGTCAAGCAGCTCGCCTTTGTCGAGGACGAGGCGCAACTGGTGAGCTACCGGCTGGCAGGCGAGGGGCGCCTGCTGGGCCCCAAATACGGCCCGCGCTACCCCCGGCTGCGCCAGGCCTTGGCCGCCCTCGATCCCGGCCCGGCCGTGCGCCGCTTGCGATCCGGGCTGCCCCTGGAGGTCGAGCTGGATGGCGAGACGGTCGAGCTGCTGCCGGAGGAGGTGATCGTGGATACCGAGCCCGCCGAGGGGCTGGCCGTGACCGCCGAGCGCGGCGTGACGGTGGCGGTGGACACGGTGCTCACCGACGACCTGCTGGCCGAGGGGCTGGTGCGCGACCTGGTGCGCCATGTCCAGACCCTGCGCAAAGTCGCGGACTATGCGCTGGACGACCGCATCACCGTGGGGCTGTTCGGCCTCTCGGAGCGGACGCGCCAGGCCGCCGAGCAGTTTGGAGACTATCTCCGGCAAGAGACCCTGGCCCACGAGGTGGTTTGGGAGCCGGGAGAGGCCGATTGGGACGCCCGCGACGCCGTCAAGCTGGATGGCGCCCCCGCCGTCGTGGCCGTCCGGCGCTAGGCGTTGAGGCGTGGGCGCGTTCGCACGTGTGAACGCGCCCACCGCGTAGGCGGGCGTGCCGCCGACAGGCGGCTGATTCCGCGGAGTCGAGTCCTTTGCAGTTTTTCGCTTTGGACGCTGCAGACGCATGTATGCGTACGCAGCGTAGGCGGGCGAGACGCCCGCCCTCCAGCGTCTTGAGCGCACATAGCCGTTTGCACACGCGGTTATGAACTCGTCCCCCTAAGCCTGAATAGAAGCCCTGCGCAGGGCGCATCACCAAGGATGAAGATGGGTCCGTGTCGCTGTCCGGAATCTCGCGCAGAGCGCGCAGAGAGGAGGCCCCAACCGGTCTTCTCTCCGGCTTGGCGGCTTGGCGCTCTCTGCGCGAGGATCATCTGAGTCCATTCTCGAGGTGGCTACCTCTGGACACCCTCTCTTCGTCCGCGTTGACAGCCTCCCCGCCCCGCGCCATAATCCGGCCAGCAACCACCAAAGGGGGGAGACATGAAAGCCCTGGTTCACACCGCGCCCTATGTGATGGCATACACCGATTGGTCCAAGCCGGAGCCCGGCCCCGATGACCTGCTGGTGCAGGTCAAGGCCTGCGCCATCTGCGGCTCGGACATCAAAGGCTATTCCGGCTCTACGGGGCGCCGCCAGCCGCCCATCATCATGGGCCACGAGGCCGCCGGCGTGGTCGTCGCCGTGGGCGCCAACGTCCAGGGCTTTGCCCTGGGCGACCGGGTGACGTTTGACTCGACCGTGTACTGTCTCAAGTGCGACTATTGCCTCAGCGGCCACTGGAACCTGTGCGACAACCGCGAGGTGCTGGGCGTCTCCGAGGGGACCTACCGGCGGCACGGCGCCATGGCCGAATACATGACCGTCCCCTACTGGATTGCCGTGCGCATGCCCGACAACCTGACCTATGCCCAGGCCGCCCTGGTGGAGACCGCCTCCATCGGCGTGCACGCCGCCAACCGCACGCCCCTCAAACTGAACGATACCGTGGTAATCGTGGGGGCCGGCGGGGTGGGGCTGGTGGCCCTGCAGGCCATCCGGCTCAAGGGCGCGGGCAAGATCATCGTCACCGACCTGTCGCCCTCGCGGCTGGAGATGGCCCGCGACCTGGGCGCCGATGTCACCATCCAGGCCGACGCCCCCGACCTGCTGGAACAACTCTTGGCCGCCACCGGCCCGCACGGGGCCGATGTCGCCATCGAGGCCGTGGGCGTGCAGGCCACCGTGGATACCGCCCTGGAGATCACCCGCAAGGGCGGCAGCCTGACCCTGATCGGCAATGTGGCCCCCCGGGTGCAGATGGGCTTGCAGAGCATCGTCAGCCGCGAGATCACCCTCTATGGCGTGTGCGCCTGCAACGGCGAGATCCCTGCCTGCGTCGAGCTGATCGCCGCCGGGCGCCTCAATGTGGACCCGTTCATCAGCGAATACGCCCGCATCGAGGACGGCCAGGCCGTGTTCGACCGGCTCTACAAGGGCGTGGAGGGCAACATCCGCACGGTGTTCCTGTTCGACTAGCGACCATTGACCATCGACAACGGACGATAGGCGCGAGGGCGTTCGCACACCGTCGTTCGTCGTCTATCGTCTCTGGTCGCCTACGCCCAAGAACGCCCGCAGCAGGCGCGCCGGGCCTTGGGCGCGGAGTTCGAACCGGCCCAGGGCGGCGGGCAGCAGCGCAAACCCGATACTCGCCAGGTGCAGGGGCGCGCCTGCCCAGGCCAGCTCGACCTCACCCTGGAGGCAGCCCCACACCTCGAACGTCTCGCTCGTGCAGGCGCCCTGGTAGACGGCGCCCGCCGCCAGATCGAGCTGCTCCAGATGGAACTGGGGGCAGGCGACCAGGCGGGCGCGCCGCACGCCGTCCCCCTCGCCAAGGAGCTGCGGCTGCACCACGCCGGGTGCGCCGCCCGCCCAGTTGATCACATCCAGGGCCTGCTCGATGTGCAGCGCGCGGGGCCGCCCATCGTGGCCCACGCGATCCCAGTCATACACCCGGTAGGTGGCGTCCGAGTTCTGCTGGATCTCGACCAGCACCGTGCCCGCCGTGATGGCATGCAGCGTGCCCGCCGGCACGAACACGCAATCCCCGGCCCGCACCGGCAGCCGCGCCAGGGTCTCGGGCACGCGCCCTTCATGGATGGCGCGCACAAACCCCTCCCGATCCACCCCCGGCGCCAGGCCATAGATCAGCTCGACGCTCGGTCGGGCGTGCAGGATATACCAGCACTCGACCTTGCCGGTATCGCCCTGCTCGTGTTGGCAGGCATAGTCGTCATCCGGGTGCACCTGCACCGAGAGGTCCTGTTCGGCATCCAGCAGCTTGACCAACAGGGGGAACCGCCCGCCGCAAAAGTCGCCTAGGGCGCGCTCCTCCACCAGTGCAGGCCCCAAGGCGGCGTGCACCTCCGGCAGGGTACATCCCTGCCAGTGGCCGTGCAGCACGCGGGTGGGCGCCTCGGGGTGCGCCGAGACCTCCCAGCTCTCGGCCACGGGGCCGGGCGGCAGGCGGCGGCCATACAGGCGCTCCAGGTTGCGCCCGCCCCAGATATAGTCCCGCAGTTGCGGCTCGAATGTCAGCGGATAGATGCGCTCATCCGGCATGGATCAGCGCCCTTTGGCGGCGGCAATGAGCTTGCGCAAAAAGGCGATCTCGCCGGGGGCCACCGCCTCGTAATCGTGCTTGTAGAGGTCCAGCGCCAGGCCGCCATCAAAGCCGATAGCGTGCAGCGCCGCCATGTATTGCCCCAGGTCCATGTCGCCCTCGCTGGGCAACAGGTGATCGTGCACGCCCGCGGCCATGTTCTCCACGTGGCCGTGTACCGCCTTGTCGCCGATGGCCGTGATGGAGGCGATGGGGTCGGGATCGCACAGGAACAGGTGACCCAGGTCCAGGTTAGCGGCCATGCGCGGCGAGGGCAGGGCCTCGAAAAAGCGCAGCAGCTCCTCCGTCGAGCCCACGATGAACCCCGGCTCGAACTCTTGGGCCATGGTCACGCCATGCTTCTCCGCCAGGTTCAGCAGCTCGGCGGTGCGGGCCAACATGCGCTCCCACTCGGTGGCGTCGCCCGTGCGCTTGGGCGTGCCGGAATAGATGAACAGCTCTGTTCCAAAGGCGGGCGTCACTTCGATGGCGCGGCAGGTGCGGGCGAACTCGCGGTCGTCATAGATATAGTCCTTGTGATAGCCTACCGAATGGGGCGCCAGCCCCAGGGCCGCGATGCGCTCGCGCACGGCGGCGATCTTGGCATCGGTCAAGCCGTCGGGCGCCATCTCGGCCGTCTCCAGGCAGACCTCGACGCCGTCGAACCCCAGGCGCTTGATCAGATCCAGCGCCTCTAGCGCCGGGTAGCGCTCCAGTGGCTGCGTACGTCCCATGAGCTTGATCATGCTTCCTCCTCACAACGAACAACATGGGCGCATTCTAGGCGCGCCAGGGGCGGCGCGCAAGCCAAGGGGGCCGGGCAAACGCATTGGTATCAGTTCAGATTCAAGGGGACGAGTTCCTAATTGACCAGGAAGTGATGCCAATATCCTGCAAACGGTGAGCACACAGCCTCGCTATGGACGCATACATGCGTCTGGCGTTAGTTCTGCACATACGTGTTTAATGTGTTTTTCTATGGTTTTATGGTGGGGGGCGAGGGACGGTGGTTGCGCCACCGTTGGCCGCGCCCCTACAAGGCGGGCGAGACGCCCGCCCTCCACGGTTCGCTGCCGCCGTCCCCAACGTGTTGGCCTCTTTCCCCCCAATTCTGAACTGATACGCTCATTGGTCGGTTCACCATGCGCAACACGGCTTCTCAAGCGCCGATATCCAAAGGTCCGAAAGGCGGGCGAGACGCCCGCCCTCCACACTGCTGCTGGTTGACGCCCCTGGCTCCGGCGGCCATAATCAGCGCAACGACTTGTGGGGCCACGGTGGGAAAGGAGCGTGTGAGCATGGTCGGCAGGATGAGCCTGGACGGAACGTGGAAATGCAAGGGCACCGATGGGCGGCGCGGCGAGATCGCGACCTATTGCGTGCCCGACGTGGATGAGCGGCCCTTTTTCGATGCCCAGGTGCCCGGCGAGGTGCACCTGGACCTGATGCGCCTGGGGCGCATCCAGGACCCCCGGGTGGGCGTCAACGCCCTGGCGGCCCGCTGGGTGGAGGAGCAGATCTGGATCTATCGCCGGACGTTCACCGCGCCGCCCGAGGCCCTGGCCGCCAAACGGGTCTGGCTGGTTTTTGCCGAGCTGGACCTGATCGCGGGTATCGGCCTCAATGGCGAGCTCGTCGGCACGCACGAGAACGCCTTCACGCCTTGCCGCATAGACGTCACCGAGCATCTCCGCGAGGGCGACAACCAACTCAGCGTCGCCATCGAGGCGGGCCTGTACGCAGCGGCGGAGCGCACGGCGGGCGATTATGACCCGCGCCACCCTGATAGCCTGCTGCACAAGCGCATGTGGCTGCGCAAGCCCCAGTTCCAGTTCGGCTGGGACTGGAACCCGCGCCTGGTGAACGTGGGCATCTCGGGGCCTGTGGCGCTGGAATGGGCCGAGACCGCCCGTATAGACCAGGTCACCCTCTATCCCGAGCTGGCCGAGGACCACAGCACGGCCACCCTGCACGTGCGCGTGCACGCCGAGAATGTACAGGACACGCCTCTGGAAGCCACCCTGGCGGTGCAGGTTTCCGGGCCCGGCAGCGCATCGGCCCAGGCCACTGTCACGCTGCCGCCCGGCGCCTCCACCCAGAGCCTGGCCATCGAGATCCGTGAGCCCGCCCTCTGGTGGCCCCTGCCCCACGGCGAGCAGCCCCTTTACGATGTGGCCTGCCAGCTTGAGGTGGGCGGCGCGACGGTGGATAGCCGCCAGCTCCGCACCGGCATCCGCTCCATCGCCATTGATCGCTCCCCCCATCCCGAGGGCGGCGAGCATTTCATCCTGGTGGTCAACGGGGAGCCGATCTTTGCCAAGGGCGGCAACTGGGTGCCCGCCGACATGCTCATGGCCGACGTGGACAAGGAGCGCTACCGCCGCCTGATTGACGAGGCGGTGCAGGCCAACTGCAACACGTTGCGCATCTGGGGCGGCGGGCGCTATGTGGATCATGACCTGCTGGACCTGTGCGACGAGGCGGGCCTCCTGGTCTGGCACGATTTCATCTTTGCCTGCTCGCAATACCCCTCGGGCGATCCGACGTTCCTGCGCAGCGTGCGCGACGAGATCACCCACGTGGCCCGCGAGCTCTCGCCGCACCCCAGCCTGGCGGTCTGGTGTGGCAACAACGAGATCGAGTGGGGCGCCTGGGATTGGATGTACGACACGGTGCGCGCCCACCCGGATTACGCCCTGTACCACATGGAGATCCCGCGTATCGTGCGCCGCGAGGACCCCTCGCGGCCCTACTGGCCCAGCTCGCCCTACTCGCCCGATAGCCTCTATCCCAACGACCCCACCGTGGGCGATCAGCACCCCTGGCATGTGTCGTTGGGCGAGAGCCGCGAGAATTTCTGGGCCTATCGAGGCGATGTGAGCCGCTTTCCCAACGAGGGGGGCGCCCTGGGGGCCTCGTCCATCGCTACCCTGGAGCAGTTCCTGCCCGCCGATGAGCGTTACTACCTCTCGCCGAGCTGGGAGTATCACGACAACGAGCTGGCCTCGGGGCCCAACCCCCAGGCCGCCGACGCGCCGGGGCGTAAATCCATCAACGAGCAATGGTTCCGCACCTGGTTCGGCCTGGACCCCGCCGCCCTCTCGATGCGGGATTATGCCTACCTCAGCGGCGCGTTGCAGGCCGAAGCCCTGGTGGAATACGCCAACAACTTTCGGCGGCGCATGTTCAGCACCGCCTCGGCCATCTTTTGGATGTACAACGACTCTTGGCCCGCCACCCACGGCTGGACCATCGTGGACTATTACCTGCGACGCAAGCTGGCCTATCACCCCGTGCGCCGCGCCTTTGACCCGATCCAGATCATCCCGGCCCTGGATGGCGACCTGGTGGGCATCTATGGCGTCAACGACACCCTGGCGCCCTGGGAGGGCGAGGCGGTCTATGGCTGGGCGCGGTTCGATGGCGGCGCGGCCCGCCGCGAGTCGCAGCAGGTGACCCTGGCGCCCAACGCCAGCACATTGCTGGCCACCCTGCCCCTGGCCGAGTGGGAGGCCCTGGGCTACCAGCACGCGGCGGCCTATGCCACCCTGTGGCAACAGGGGCGCTGCGTGCGCCAGAACCGGCTGCTGATGGCGCCCTACAAAGAGATCGTCTGGGCCCAGCCCCAGATCCGCGTATCGCGCCAGGGCGAGCTGGCCGTGTTCGAGAGCGACGTGTTCGTCTGGGCGGTCTGCCTCGATCCCGAGGGCGAGAGCGGCATCGCCGACGACCTGTTCGACCTGCTGCCGGGCATCCCGTGGGGCATCCCCTGGCCGCAGGAGCGCGAGCTGCCCGCCATTGTCGAGACGGGTAACCGCCACTTTCTCTAGCGTTGGCGCAAAAGCAGGGGAGAGGCCGCGCCTCTCCCCTGTTGCATCCCTGCCTGGGCGGGCACCCATCCCAGGCCAGGGCAACAGCCCTGCTCCGCCGGTTAGGGCGATTGCATCTGGGTCCTTCTCAGCACAAGGCCACGCGGAGCGGCTTCGCAGCCCTCACCCCCAAGTGAGAAAATGCGAATAGACAGCAATAAAGCCCCCTCTCCCGCACGTGCGGGAGAGGGGGAAGGCGGAACCCGCCTCCGAGGCGAGTTCCGCTGGGGGTGAGGGCGGTCACAGGCATAGTTCCTCTGCCCGGGCGGGCATTCATCCAGGCCACGGCGTTTGCTCTGCTGCACCGGTTGACAGCGCCCTCGGCCCCCGCCTACAATCACCCCGGAACAAGAGCGGCCCACACCAAGGAGGGAGCCCATGAACGGCGCGCAAGCCCTGGTTGCCCTGCTGCAACGGATCCAAGTCCCCTTTATCTCGGCCCTTTGCGGCAACGGCCTCGACCCGCTGCTGGTGGCGGCGGATGAGGCCGGCCTGCGCGTGGTGGATACCCGCAACGAGCAGGCCGCCGCCTACATGGCCGATGCCTATGCCCGGCTCACGGGCCGGCTGGGCGTGTGCGCCGTCAGCAGCGGCGTGGCCCACGTCAATGCCCTGGCCGGCGTGACCAACGCGTTCTATGACGGCGCGCCCATGCTGCTCATCTCGGGGGCGAGCCCCTCCGAGGGCCTGGGGCGCGGCGGCTTTCAGGATCTGGACCAGGTGGCCCTGGCGACCCCTGTGACCAAGCACGCCGAGCTGGTCACCGAGGCGGCCCGCATCCCCGTGGCCTTGCGCGAGGCCGTGGGCGCCGCCTGCGGAGGGCGGCCTGGCCCCGTCCACCTGACCATCAGCATAGACGCCCTGCAGGGCGAGTTGCCCGCCGATAGCCTGCATCGGGTGGGGCGCCTGGCGGGCGTGGCCACGGCCCGCGCCGCCGGCGATCCGGGCGAGATGGCCCATGCCCTGGCGCTGCTGGCCAACGCGCGCCGTCCCGTCATCGTGGCGGGCAGTTGCGCGTTCTATGCCCAGGCCGGTGAGGCGCTGCACGATTTCGCCTGGCAGACGGCCACCCCCGTCGTGACCCCCATTTGGGATCGAGGCGTGGTGGATGCCCCCTGGCTGACCTACATGGGCGTGGTGGGCGCGGCCAGCGGCGAGCCGGACCTGCTGGTTCAGGCGGACCTGGTGCTGATGTTGGGCGCCTCGGTGGATTATCGCGTGCGCTATCTGGATGCGCCCCCGCTGCGTCCCGATGTCAAAGTGATTCGGGTGCAGGCCGATGCCCGCCACCTCTACCAGGGGGTCATGCCGGATGTGGCCATCCTGGGCGATGCGGGCACTGTGCTGGAGCATTGGAGCGATATGTGGGCGGCGGGCGACCTGGCCCCCCACACCGGCTGGCTGGACGAGGCCCGCGAGATGCACGCCGCCTTTTACCAGCGCTGGTGGGAGGAGGGCGCCACGCCCCAGGGCCCGATGAACGGCGGCGACCTGGTGGCCGCGCTGGAGACGGCCCTGGCGCAGATGCATCCCGAGCCGGTGTTGCTGATAGATGGCGGCAATATCGGCCAGTGGGCCCATATGCGCCTGGCGAGCCGCCGCTATCCCACCCATTGGCTCACCTGTGGGGCCAGCGGCGTGGTGGGGTGGGGCGTGCCGGGGGCTATGGCCGCGCGCTTGGCCTGTCCCGAGCGCCCCGTGGTGCTGCTCAGCGGCGACGGCTCCCTCGGGTTCGGGCTGGTCGAGTTCGAGAGCGCCGCGCGCCAGGGGCTGCCCTTTGTGTGCGTGGTGGCCGATGACTGCGCCTGGGGCATCGTCGCCAGCGGCCAGGAGCGGCGTTGCGGGCGGCGGCTTGGGGCTGATCTGGGGCCGGCGGATTACGCCGGGGTGGCCCAAGCCCTGGGGGCGCGGGGCGTGCGCGCCGAGACCCCCGGGGCGCTGCAAGCGGCCATCTGCGAGGCGGTGGCCAACCGCCTGCCGACGCTGATCCAGGTGCCCATCGTCTGCGGCGGCCCGGCGGATTAGGTATCAGCTCAGAATTGGGGGAAAGCGGCCAACACATTGTGGATGGCGGCGGCGAACCTTGGAGGGCGGGCGTCTCGCCCGCCTTCTGTAGCCGATTCTGTGTGCTCACCGATTGCAGGATATGGGCATCGCCGTCCTGGACGGTCAGGAACGCCTCCCCACAAATCTGAGCAGTTACGGGATCGTGTCAACTCAAATGATAATCGTACCGAAGGGGGATTAGGCTCAGCCATTCGGCCTTTGCAGACCCGTTCTATCTGATTTATACTTTCGGTACAGGTTGATTACCAGCCCATCCTCGAGAGGAGCTTGATGCTGCTGCAGCACTTTTTCACCCCCAAGATCGCCCATAGCTCTTATCTACTGGCCGGGAGCGAAACCTGCGCCATCATAGACCCGCGTCGCGATGTCCAGGTGTATATCGAGGCGGCCCGCGCCCAGGGCGTGCGCATCACCCACATTCTCGAGACCCACTTGCACGCCGACTTTGTCTCCGGCCATCTGGAGCTGGCCGAGCGCACGGGCGCCGCCATCTATGCCCCGGCCTCCGCCCAGTGCCTGTTCGAGCATGTGCCCCTGGCAGAGGGAGATATCATTCAGATCGAGCACCTGCGGCTGGATGTGATCGAGACGCCGGGGCATACGCCGGAGCACGTCAGCTATCTGGTGACGGATACCACCCGTAGCCAGGAGCCTGTGGGGGTCTTTTGCGGCGACACCCTTTTTGTAGGCGATGTGGGCAGGCCGGATCTGTTCCCTGGCCGGGCGCAAGAGCTGGCCGAGGCCCTCTTTCATAGCCTGCACGCCAAGCTGCTGCGCCTGCCCGATTTCGTCGAGGTCTATCCCGCCCACGGGGCGGGCTCGCTCTGCGGGCGCTCGATGGGGGCCAAGTGGACCAGCACCATCGGCTATGAGCGGCGGGCCAATGCGGCGCTCTCGATCGCCGATCGCGACGCTTTCATCGCCTCGCTCACCACCGACATGCCGCCCGCGCCGGACCACTTTGCGCGGTGCAGCGAGATCAACCGCCAGGGACCGCCGCTTGTGGATCAGTTGCCCGGGATGGCGTTGCTGGCGCCGTCGGCTTTCCAGGAGCGGCTGGCGAGAGGGCAGACCCTGGCGCTGGATCTGCGCGGCTATGATGCCTTCTGTGCCCAACACATCGCCGATTCGTGGCACATTGGTTTCCCCGGCAACCTGCCCACCTTTGCCGGATGGGTGCTGCCGCCCGAGGCAGACATACTGTTGGTAGCCGACAATGTGGCCCAGGCCGAAGAGGCTCGGGTCTGGCTCCGGCGGGTGGGGCTGGATCGCACCGTGGGCTATCTGGATGGCGGGCCAAGCGCCTGGGCTGCCGAGGGGCTGCCGACCGCGCGGGTGCGCCTGATCTCGGTACACGAGCTGCACGAGCGGGTCACCGGCGACGAGCATCTGACGCTGGTGGATGTGCGCGCGCCCGCCGAGTTTGCCGAGCGCCACATCCAGGGGGCGATCAACATCCCCGGCCCAGAGCTGCGCACGCGCCACGCCGAACTGGATCCCGGTCAACCGATCTATCTGGTGTGCAGCACCGGCAACCGCTCCGGCATGGCCGCCAGCATCTTGCAGCAGAACGGCTTTGAGCAGGTCTACAATGTGGCCGGGGGGATGACCGGCTATAGCGCGGCGGGTTACAGCCAGCGCTGCTCGGTGTGCGTCAACCCCCATGGCCCCAAGACCTTGGTGTTCTACGATCCCACGTTGCTTTCCGCTCATTCATCGTAGGAGGCTGTACCATGGACTGGCTAACACAGGTGCGCTGGTCGCCCTATGCCGCCGGGGCCGCCATTGGCGTCCTCAGTTGGCTCACCTTTCTGATCTCGAAAAAGCCTCTGGGCTGCTCTACCTCCTTTGCCACTACGGGGGCCATGCTGCGCCGCTTGTTCCAGGGCGACAAGGTGGAGCAGCAGCCCTATTATCGGACCATCGCTACCCGCGTGGATTGGCAGTGGATGCTCGTGCTCGGCGTTGCCCTGGGCGCGTTCCTCTCGGCCCAGCTCTCGGGCGATTTCGCCTGGCAGTGGGTGCCTGCCAGTTGGGCAACGGCCTTTGGCAACGCGCCGCTGCCACGGGTGCTGGTGGCCGCGATTGGCGGCGTGTTGATGGGCTTTGGCTCGCGCTGGGCCGGGGGCTGCACCAGCGGCCACGGCATCAGCGGTACGCTGCAACTGGCCGTCTCGAGTTGGATCTCGGCCATCTGCTTTTTCGTCGGCGGGATCGCGGCGGCGTTTCTGCTCTTTGGCCGCATCTAGGGGAGGGGCGCAGGATGACAACTCGAACCGCAACGCGCAAGCGCCGCGATTTGCTCCTGGGGCTGGTCTTTGGCCTCGCCTTTGGCTTTTTCCTGCAAAAGGGCGGCGTTACCAACTATGACGTGATCATCGGCCAGCTCTTGCTGGAGGATTTCACCGTCCTCAAGATCATGCTCGCCGCCGTGATCGTGGGCATGCCCGGCGTCTATGCCATGAAGCGCCTGGGCTGGGTAGAGTTGCAGCCCAAGGCGGGCTCCCTGGGCATCAATCTTGTTGGCGGGCTGATCTTTGGCGTGGGCTTTGCCGTGCTGGGCTATTGCCCGGGCACCCTGGCGGGGGCCGTGGGCAATGGCTATCTGGATGCCCTGGTGGGTGGCCTGGCTGGCATCATCGTGGGTTCGGACCTCTACGCCCAGGTGTACCCCCGCGTGCGGGCCGGCATCCAGCGCTGGGGCGATTTCGGCGATCTGACCCTGCCCCGCTGGCTCAAGGTCAACGATTGGCTGGTCGTGATCCCTGCCATGATCCTGTTGACCCTGCTGTTGGTCTGGCTAGAGACGGCAGGATTGTAGCCCCACAGCGAAACGCATGCGCTGGGTCTCCAGGGGAAAGGTGTTCCGATGAGCATCGAGATCGCTCTGGTCTATGCGGTGATGGTGGCGATCCTGGTGATCCCCATGGTCAGCCGCCTGCGCTATGACCTGGTGACGCTGCTAGCGTTGCTGTTGCTGGCGCTGCTGGGCGTCACGGCGCCAGAGCGAACCTTTGCCGGATACGGCCACCCGGCGGTGATCACGGTGGCGGCGGTGCTCGTCGTAAGCCGGGGCTTGCAGAACGCCGGCATCGTAGACCTGCTGGCGCGCTGGCTGGGCAATGTGGGGCAGCGTTACGCGCTGCAACTGGCCGCCCTTTGCGGGCTGACGGCCATCGCCTCGGCCTTTATGAACTATATAGGGGCCCTGGCCCTCTTTATCCCGGTGACGATCCGCCTGGCGCGCCGCAGCCAGCGCCCCGCCTCGCACTACTTGCTGCCTCTGGCCTTTAGCGCCCACCTGGGCGGGATGATGACCCTCATCGGCACGCCCGCCAACCTCATCGTCTCGGCCATACGCGCCGAATATGTGGGGCAACCGTTTCGTGTGCTGGACTTTTTTCCCCTGGGGTTGGGCATTGCGATAGTGGTTGTGCTGTTCATCGCCGGGGTGGGCTGGCGGCTGATCCCCCGGCGGGATAGCGACGGCAGGGCCGACGGAGCGGATCGCTTTGAGATCGAGCGTTACCTATCGGAGGTGCAGGTTCCCCCCGAGTCGGCGCTGGCCGATCGGCCCGTGCGAGCCCTTCGCGATCTCACCAAGGCGGATATGCTCATCGTCCGCATCCGGCGTGGCGAGCAGCGCCTGCCGGCGCCTTCGGGCTTTGAGCTCATCCACCCCGGCGATACGCTGATGGTGCGCGCCAATGCCGAGAACCTGAGCGCCTTTGTGCGCGATACCGGCGTGGTGCTGGCCGAATCCAAGCCGCTGCCTGCCGAAGACCTCCAATCTGACGAAATCGCCCTGGCCGAGGCCATCATCGCGCCCGATTCGCCCCTGGTGCGGCGCACGGCGCGCCAGCTCGATCTGCGGGCGCGCTATGGGGTGAACCTGCTGGCGGTCTCGCGGCCCGGCGCACGGCTCAGGGCCGAGTTGGCGTCGGTCCAGTTGGCGGCCGGTGACGTGCTCCTGCTACAGGGATACCGCGATACGCTGCCGCAAACGTTGCAGAGGCTGGGCTGCTTGCCGCTGGCCGAGCGAGATCTCCAGCTCGAGCCGCCCAAGCGCGGTTGGCTTGCCACGGGGTTGTTTGCTGCGGCGCTCTTGCTGGCGGGCATCGGCATCTTGCCCATCGAGATCGCCCTCTCGCTGTCCGCCTGCGCCATGATCCTGCTGCGCGTGCTCACCGTGCGCGAGGCCTATGCCAGCATAGACTGGCCCATCATCGTCCTGGTGGGCGCCATGCTGGCCTTGGGCGAGGCTATGGAGACGACGGGAGGGGCGCAGCTCATCGCAGATCAGATCGTGTCCCTTTCCACGGGCCTGAAGCCGGTGGTCATGCTGGTCTCGATGCTTGTGGCGAACATGATCCTCTCGGATCTGATCAAGAACGAGGCCCAGATGGTGCTGATGGCGCCCATCGCCATCGGGGTGGCGCAGGGCCTGGGCGTCTCGCCAGATCCGTTCCTCGTCGCGGTGGCCATCGGCGGATCGTGCGCCTTTCTGACGCCCATCGGCCACCAATCCAATGTGCTGGTGCTCGAGCCGGGGGGCTATCGCTTTGGCGATTATTGGCGGCTGGGGCTGCCCATATCCCTCCTTGTCATTGCTGTTGGCGTGCCGTTGATGCTGCTTTTGTGGCCCTTGTGACCCCAGGAGGCGCCATGTTCGAGCGACAGCCGCTGCACTATCTCCTGTTGGCTCTGCTGTTGGTGCTGCTGCTCTTGCTGCGCACTGCGGCCATGACGCCGGGCACTTTTCGGGGGCTCTCTGCCGATACCTGGTTTTGGCTGAGCATCGGGGCCGCCGTGGCGCACCAGGTGTACGTCTGGTTCATCTGGCGCGCCGAGCTGCACCATCAGTTCATCAGCCGCTTGGTGGGCCGCACCTGGGGTTTTCGGCTGTATGCCGTGGATTTCAGCCTGTTCCTGCTGGCGCGGGGGCTCACGATCCTGGGCCTGGCGCGGGCCAACGCGGGCGCCCTCGCCTGGGGGCCGCCCTTCACCCACGCCATCGCGCTGGCGCTGCTGATCCCCTGGCTCTATCTCGCCTATTCCGTGCTGCGCTATTTCGGTCTGCTGCGCGCCATGGGCCGCGACCATTTCGAGCCCGCTTTCCGCAACAGGCCCCTGGTGCGCGAGGGCATCTATCGCGTTCTGCGCAATCCGATGTACGCGGTGGGGTTCCTGATCCTGTATCTGCCCGGGCTGTTGCTGCGTTCCCCTGCGGCGCTGCTGGCGGCGGCCTTTCAGCACGCCTATATCTGGGTGCACTATGCCTGCACCGAGCTGCCCGACATGCGGCGTATCTATGGGGAGAGGGTGAGATAAAAGGGCCGAGGCGACCACGGTCACCTCGCTGCCATCACTCCGCTTCCGCCAGGGTCTCGGCAGGCGCCGTTGCGGCCTGCAACTGGGGCCGCGCCAGCAAGACGGTCAGCAGGGCGCAGGCGAACAGGCACGCCCCGGCCACTACCAGCACCAGTGAGATGCTGGTGCGCTCCGCCAGGGCTGCCCCCAGGATGGGAACCCCAAACATTACCAGGTTCATCAGCAGGGTGTTCATGGCCACATAGCGGGGCCGCTCCCCCGGCGGCATCACCGCCAGCAGCCACTCGAACAGGCTCACATCCAGGGCCGAGCCAAAGAACCCGCTGACCAGCGCGGCCAGCAGCATGGGCCACAGGGTTGTGGGCGTGGCGGCGCTGATCAGGAAAAAGGCCACCCCGATGGCAAGAGCGGCGATGACCAACAGCCGCCACTGCCCCAGCCGGTTGGCCATGCGCCCCCAGAAAAAGTAGCCCAGGGTTAGGGCGCTATGCTCCAGGGTGGTGCGCCCGCCGATCCAGGCATCGGAGACCAGCAGATGGCGCACCAGGAACACCGAAAAGAGCCCCGCCGGCAGAAATAGCCCCACCCGCAGCACCAGGGTCACCAGGGAAAAAGTCCCAAAGCCGACGCGCGCCCGCAGGGGTTGGATCAGCTCCCCCAGGCGCGCCCGCCAGGCGACGCGTTGCGCTGGCGCCACAGCCGGCTCGCGCAGGGGGATCTCGATGCGCGCATAAAAGCGGGTGCTGGTGAGCCCGGCGGCAAAGCAGATGGCAAACAGCGTGATATAGTTCGCGGGCCAGGTCAGGCGCACCAGCAGTTGCCCAAAGAACGACACGCTCCCTGCCGAGATCATGCCCAGCAGCGCCCAGCGCACGCCATTGATCACGGCCCGGCGCTCGGGAGGCACGGCATCGGCCAGCACATCGTAGAATGCCGTGTTGCCCAGGGTGCCGGGGATGGAGGTCAGCGCCCAGATTGCGACGATCAGATAGGGCGCGATGGCCGCATCCAACAGCATGGCCAGGGCAATGGGGATATAGGCCAGGCGCAGCGCATAAAAGCAGCGGGCCGAGAGGCGGGTCATATCGCGCCAGCGGGCGACGATGACCCCGGCAGGCAGGGCGAACCCGATGGTGAGCAACGCGGGCAGCGAGGTGAGCAGGCTGATCACCACCGTCGTGGCGCCCAGGCGCGCCAACAACACCGGCAGAAAGGTCATCACGCCGCCATTGACCACGCCGAACAGGGCCGTGAACGCCATCAACCGGCGCACGTTCCGATCCTCGCGGGTCATGGGCCGCACGATGACATTGCGCACTGCGATTGGAATCTGTCTCAACATGGGTGTATGACCTGCACAGAGCGGCGCGACAGGCGCCTTGGGGGAGATGACGGCTCGGAACGCTCAGAGTGTACGCCAGACGCGGAATCTGGCAAACAGAGCGGCTCGAGGGCGCCGACCCTGTGCGCAAACTGGTCCACGTATGCACCAGAGGCGGAACCACCCTAGCCCCTCCCACGTCTCATCCCAGGTGCTCACTCGCCTGACAGCCCGGCGCCGTCCGGCTATAATGACGCCCGTGAACGAGGGCAACCTTGCCCCCCATAGCATTACCCATGAGGAGATTCCCGCATGAGACGCGATCTGTCGCGGATCGGGCGCAACCTGTGGCAACTGGTTGCCCGGCCCTATCCCGTTGATCATACCACCGAAGAGCAGCGCTACGGCCTGCAGATGCTCTGGTGGGACGGCATCCTGTCGTCCATCAGCGTGGCCTTTTTCACCGATTTCGAGACCCTCTACCTGCTGGCGCTGGGGGCCTCGTCGGCCACCATCGGCGCCCGCGCCTCGCTCACCAGCGGCGTGGCGCTGCTGGCCCCGCTGGTGGGGGCCTGGCTCGTCTCGCGCACGGGCAAGCGCAAAAAGTGGGTGCTGCTCAGCGCCGGCGGCATCGGGCGCATCGCCTTGCTGCTCTCGGCCCTGGCGCCCTTGCTGGTGGTGCGCAGCGGCCCCGTGGTTGCGATGGTGTTGGCGCTGGCGGCCATCCGCGCCTTTATGGGCTCGGTCAGCGTGCCGCCCTTCAACTCCCTCTTGGGCGATCTCACCCCCACCGCCATACGGGGGCGCATCACCGGCGCCCGCATGATGGCCGCCAGCGCCGTGACCGTGCTCACCCTGCCGGTGGCCGGGTTCCTGATCCAGAATATCGGCGGCGTCGGCGGCTTTCAGGTGACCCTGATGCTGGCCGCGCTGTTCGGTTTTGCCGCCACTGCATTCTTTGCGCGCATCCCCGAGGTGCAGGGCGAGGAATCCAGGGCGGCGGCCAGCGCCGGTTTCGCCGAGGGCCTGCGTCACTTTCGACATGACAAGACCTTTGTCCTCTTTTGCATCATCAACTTTGTCTGGACCTTGGGGTTGCAGATCTCGGCGCCCTTTTTCTCCGTTCACATGGTCGAGACCCTGGGGTTCGGCGTGGATACCATCTCGCTCCTGGCCACCATCACCACCCTGTGCAACGTCTTTGTCGTGCGCTTTGCGGGCAACCTGGTGGACAAAAAGGGCGCCGAGCGCGTCACAGCCCTGGGCATGTTGCTGGTGCCGCTGATGCCCCTGGGCTGGATCTTGGCCCGTACGCCCTTTACCGTTGGTCTAGTGCGCATCTATGGCATTATTGCCTGGGCGGGAGTGCATGTGGCGGCCATGCCTTTGATGCTGCGCATCACGCCGGCGCGCTATCGCTCCCAGTTCATCGCCATCTATAACACCATCAACGGCATAGCCGCCATCATCGGGCCGTTGCCCGCCGCCTGGCTCTATGCCACCTATGGGTTCAACTCGAATCTGATCCTCTCGGCGGCGGTGCGTCTTGTGGGGGCGCTGCTGTTCCTGATCGCCCTGCTGCGGGGCTCGCTTGGCGAGGGCGAGACGCCCTCCACCCGGGCACTGCCCAGCGCCCTCACCCGTGGCTGAGCGGGGAGAAGGATGATGGCGACTGGGCGGCGGATAGGGGTGATTGGCGCGGGGCCGGCGGGCATCCTGGCCGCGCTGGACGCCGCCCGGCTCGGCGCCCAGGTGTCGCTCTTTGACACCAACCCGATGGTGGGGCGCAAGCTGCTGGTGACGGGCAACGGGCGCTGCAATATCAGCAACACCCACGCCCAGGCCGGGCGCTATGTCACCGATGACCCCGCCGCCCTGGGGCGCATCCTGGCCCTCTGTGGCCCAGAGGCGGTTCTGCAACGTCTGGACGAGCTGGGCGTACCCACCTATGCCACCCCTGATGGCTGGTGCTATCCTCTCTCCGATTCGGCGGCCACCGTGGCCGATACCCTGGCGGCGGCCCTGGCGTTGGCGGGGGTGCGCGTGCACCTGCAAACCCTGGTCAGCGATCTGCTGCCTCAGGCCGGGGGGGTCACCCTGACCACCGGCGGGCAGACGCACCGGGTAGAGCGCGCCATCGTGGCCACCGGCGGCAAGGCCCACCCCGCCCTGGGCTCCAAAGGGCGCTTTTTCGACGTGCTGGCGCGCCTGGGCCATACGATTCTGCCCGTGCGCCCCGCCCTGACCGCCATAGATTGCGACATGCGCCCCCTGCACAAGCTGCAAGGCGTGCGCCTGGATGCCGGGCTGTCCCTCTATGCCGGGAGCGAGTTGCTGGGCCGCACCGTGGGCAACCTCATGTTCACCCAGGCGGGCCTGAGCGGGCCGGCCGCCATGGATCTGAGTTACCTGGTGAGCGCCCACGAGGAAGCGTCAACGCATTCTGATGCGTCAACGCATTCTGATGCGTCAACGCATTCTGATGCGTCACTGGTCGCTCGCCTGGACCTGTTGGCGCTACACCGCCAGACATTGCTGGCCCTGCTGGAGCGCCAACGCAACCGGCCCTGGCCCCTGTCCGTGGCCCTGGGGGCCGTGCTGCCCGCCAAAATCCCCCCGGTGCTGCTGGCCCTGGCCCAGATTCCCCTCGACCGTACCCTGGCCCAGGCCGATGACGCCGAGCTGGAGCGTCTTTTGGCCCTCTTGGGAGGGCTCGAACTGCGGGTCACGGGGGTGCGCGGGTTCCAGTTCGCCCAGCTTTCCACCGGCGGCGTGCCCCTGGCCGAGGTAGACCCGGATACCCTGGCCTCGCGCCGCGTCCCTGGCCTGCACCTGGCGGGCGAGGCCCTCAACGTCATCGGGCCGTGCGGCGGCTATAACCTGCAATTCGCCTGGGCCTCGGGCCTGTTGGCGGGCCAGGCCGCCGCCGGGGCATAGACGATCCGCCGGAACGGAACCGATCCCCAGGCGCTTGCCTTGTGCGCCCCCTTGCAGCGATAATGCACGCGATAGCCCATCGCAGGTCTGCCTGATTCTCTCACACGGGGGTCTAGATCATGGAACCATCCCTCTCTCTCAGCGAGTTCGAGCCCCGCTCCGAGCTGGTCACGGAGCAACACGAGGTCCCGCGCCCGCATTGCCCTGCCATTGATGCACATAACCACCTGCCCCTGGAGGCCTGGGCCGGCGAGCCAGCGCGGGTGGCCCAACTGGTGCAAGACCTGGATGGCGCCGGCGTGCAGGCCGTGGTCAACCTGAGCGGCGGCTCCGGCGGCATCCTGGAGCGCACCCTGGATGGCCTGGACCGCGCCTACCCGGGGCGATTCGTCACCTTTTGCAATGTGGACTGGCGCGGCGTGGGCGAGCCCGGCTGGGCCGAGCGGGCCACAGCCCAGTTGCGCCATGATGTCGCCGCTGGCGCCAGGGGGCTCAAGGTGTTCAAAGAGCTGGGGCTGCGCTATCGCGACACCGAGGGCCGTCTGGTCTCGCCCGACGACCCACGCATCGCCGATGTCTGGGCGCAAGCGGGCGCCCTGGGCGTGCCCGTCCTGATCCACTCTGCCGATCCGGTGGCCTTTTTCCGGCCCCTGGATCGCCATAACGAGCGCTGGGACGAACTCCAGCGCCACCCCGACTGGCATTTCTACGGCGGCGATTTCCCCGTCTTTGATGAGCTGATCGCCGCCCTCTACCGCACCATCGCGGCCCACCCGCAAACCATCTTCATCACCGCCCACGTGGGCTGCTATCCCGAGAATCTGGGCTTTGTCTCGCGCATGTTGGCGCGTTACCCCAACATGTACACCGACATCTCGGCGCGCTTTGCCGAGCTGGGGCGCGCGCCCTTTAGCGCACGGCGCTGGTTCCTGGCCCATGCGGATCGTATCCTGTACGGCACCGATGTCACCCCCACCATCGAGATGTACCGCAACACCTACCGCTTTCTAGAGACCGAGGACGAGCACTTTGACTATGCCGTGGGCGCTCGCATCCCACCCCAGGGGCGCTGGAAGATCTATGGCGTCAACCTGCCCGATGATGTGCTGCAAAAGGTCTACCACGATAACGCGGCGGCCCTCTTGAGGCTGGAGTAGGCCCGTTAGGCATGGCGCGCTTCGCTTTCGAGCGCAAGCTCGCAAGAAGACAAGGTACGGGCAAAGCTCGTCTTTGCCCACTTTTCGGGTTGGCCGCGCTGGTTTGTCCACCATGGTGCCATGAAGGAGGTCGGCAAGATGATCGAGCTACCCGAAGCGGCAGTGATTGCCCAACAGATTCAGGAGACGTTGAGCGGCAAGCGCATCGCACGGGCTGTGGCCAACGCCTCGCCCCACAAGTTCGCCTGGTACACCGGCGACCCGGCCGAGTACAACGAGCGGCTGGCGGGCAAGGTGATCGGCGCATCCGGCTATGCCGGCGGCAATATCCAGTTCGCGGCGGGTGACATGCAGCTCGCCATCAGCGCCCCGATCCGCTACCACCCCCAGGGCGCCAAACGTCCTGCCAAGCACCAGCTCCTGATCGAGTTCGACGATGGCGCGGCCATCACTTCCAGCGCCCAGATGTGGGGCGCCTTTATGTGCTTCCCCCTGGGCGGCCCCAGCGGCCTGCCTGATTGGGACGTGGCCCTGGAGCGGCCCTCGCCGCTGGCCGACGCCTTTGACCGCGCCTATTTTGCCGCGCTCCTGAATGACGAGACGCCCGCGCTTTCGGCCAAGGCTTTCCTGGCCACGCAACAGCGCATCCCCGGCCTGGGCAATGGCGTGCTGCAGGACATCCTCTGGACGGCCCGCATCCATCCCAAGCGCAAGATGGGCGATCTGCCAGAGACGGACCTGGAGGCCATGTACGGTGCGGTCAAGGGTGTGCTGGCCGAAATGGTGGCCCTGGGGGGGCGCGATACCGAGCGCGACCTGTTCGGCGACACCGGCGGCTATCGTACCGTCCTGAGCCGCAACACGGTGGGCGCGCCCTGCCCTGCCTGTGGCGCAACGATCCGTAAGGAGGCCTACCTGGGCGGCAGCATCTACTACTGCCCGGGCTGCCAGCCGCTATAGCGCGGGGCCAGCGTCGGGGCCTCGGCCACCCTTCGAGCCGCGTCTCGCAGAGTCGCGAGCCGGTGTAGCGCTAGCATCATGGCCGAGCAGGCGCTCAAGAGAGGGCAATCACGGTTGCCCTCTCTGCGCGAGTAAAAATGTGCCCCTGGCAGGCGAAAGTGTGCTATAATGGCCGTATGTGGGTGAGATCGGTGAGCCAGGTGACCAGGTACATCAAGGCCCTGATTGACGGCGACCCGGAGTTGAGCGGGTTTTGGGTCAGGGGCGAGGTGTCCAATTTCCAGCGCGCCACGTCGGGGCACTGCTATTTCACCCTCAAGGATAGCGAGAGCGAGTTGCGCGCCGTCATGTGGCGGAGCGTCGCCATCCAGCAGAACTGGCTCCCGAGCCAGGGTAACCTGGTGGATGCCTACGGCTCGGTCTCGGTATATGAGCGTGGCGGCGCCTACCAGTTCTATGCCGAGAGCCTGGCGCCGGTGGGCGAGGGGCAGCTCTGGGAAGAGTACCAGCGGTTGCGGGAAAGGCTTGCGGCCGAGGGCCTCTTTTCAAAGCCCGCCCGCCCGATGCCGCGCTGGCCGCGCCGCATCGGCGTGGTGACCTCCCCTACAGGGGCAGCCTGGCACGATATCCAGCGCGTGGTGCAAGCGCGCTATCCGCTGGCCGAGTTGGTGCTGGCGCCCACGCTGGTGCAGGGCAGCGAGGCGCCGCGACAGATCGTGCGGGCCATCCAGCGCATCAGTCTAGAGCCGGACATTGACGTCCTGATCGTGGCGCGCGGAGGCGGTTCCCTCGAAGACCTGTGGGCCTTTAACGATGAAGGCGTTGCCCGCGCGCTGGCCGCGTCGCGGGTTCCTGTCGTATCTGGCGTTGGCCATGAGACGGATTATACCATCGCCGACTTGGTGGCAGATCTGCGGGCGCCCACGCCATCGGGGGCGGCTGCTATGGTAACGCCTGATGGGGCCGTGTTGCGCGAGCAGATCCGCCTGGGGTTGGAGAGCCTGCATATGGCCGCCCGCCGGCGGCTTGACGAGTTCAGACGCGGTCTGGCGCACGCAGAACAGATGTTGCGCTTGCATCACCCGCGACGCGCCGTGGCCGAGCAGATGCAGCGTGTCGATCAGAACATGGATAGGATGGGCCGCGCATTGGGCCATCGGTTGGCCCTCCGGCGGGCGCAGGTGGCGAACGGCAGGGCGCGGCTAGAGGCCCTGAGCCCAAGCCTGGTGCTTGGGCGCGGCTATGCGGTGGTGGAACAGCGCGCCACGGGCCAACGCCTGTCGAGCGTGGCGCAGGCGCGCCCTGCAGATGCCTTGCTGATCCATCTGCGCGATGGGCAGATAGATGCCGAGGTCACCGATATTCGCTCGATCACTGTCGCCTGAGCATTCGTTGATAGCGAGCGCCGATTGCGGCAGAAAGGAGCTTCTGGAGGGGGTATGAACGTCGAGGATATCCGATCATTGAGCTTTGAGGATTCCTATGATCGTCTTGAGGAAGTAATAAGACGCCTCGAAGACGGGGAGCTGAGCCTGGAGGAATCGGTCGCCTTGTATGAAGAAGGCGTTCAGCTTGCCAGGCATTGCGGCGACAAGTTGGATGACGCCGAACTGCGCGTCACCGGGTTACTGCAAGAGGCCGCAGAGGAACAGGAATCCGCCCTATAGCGAGCGTTACGCGAACGCTCGCCCTTGAGCGCATCCCGTTCTGCATTGACTGGGACCGGTCCGCAGAGCCGGCAGCTTTTTCGACCCCTCGCTTCACCCACCCCGCAACGCTTTGTGCCCGTCCGGCGTACGCCCTCTGGACGCTTGCCCCTGCCTCCTCCGATCGAGATGCTCGATCAGAGACGCGTTTTTCCCTCTGCAAGATAGGTTAGGGGGTATCCAGGCGCGCAGCGCGCTAACAGGCCCCACCACCTTCCCTCACCAACCCGCTCGTACGGCCCTACTCTGTGGGCGGAGGCAAGCTCGGGTTCGCCGTGGGCAGCGGCGTCGGACCCACGGGCGTCACGGTCGGCGTCGGCGTACTCGTCGGCGCCACCGTCTCGGTCGCACTGGGCGTCAGCGTCTGCGTCGGTGTACCCGTGGCGGTCGGGGTCAGCGTGATCGTCGGCGTGGTGGTGAGCGTGGGCGTGCGCGTCCAGGTGGGCACCAGGGTCCACGTGGGGCGGCGCGTCCAGGTAGGCGATGGTGTGATGGTCGGCGTGCGCGTTGTACTCACCGTCGGCGTGCCCGTCGTTTGCAGTGCCGGCGTCCACGTGGGGCGCAGCGTAAAAGTGGGGCGCGGGGTGGGCGATCCAGTGCTGAGAGTCGGTTGTCCAAAGGCGGTGGTCTGCGTTGGCAGAACGGTCGGCTCGGGCGCGGCAGCCGGGGTTGATGTCGGCGTCGCTTCGAGCATGATCACGCTGAGGTCATACGTGCGCCCAGAGCCGTATTGGTCCTGGTTGTAGACCGTTGCCTGCGCCGTGCCGTCCTCTAGCGCAGTGAAACTCACCTGAGAAGCCAGGGTGCCCGGCGCGATATCGTCATTGACCAGCACCCGTTCATCGGCCACCACCTCCAGGCGGGTATCCACCCCGATGGCCAGGTTTGAGGTAGAGACCAGATAGGCGTTGCCCGCCTTGACGCGAAAGACCACGCTATGCGCCGCGCCCTCGCGGTCAAACACCCAGGTCTGCCGCTCGCCGATCGAGATCGAGGTAGGCAGATCGCCCTCCGCCCGATGTGGGCCCTCTACCTCTAGCGCGAGCGCCTCGGACACTAGAGATGCGCCCTCTGCTTGCGCCGCGAGTGGCGACCCGTTCCCTGCCGAGGCCAGCAGCAACGCCGAGCGTACCCCTTCAGAGGCGGGCAGCAGCGCCAGGTCCGTTTCGGGAACAGAGGCCGCCACCGGCGTGAGGGGGGCGCTGGCGGGCAACGACAGGCCCTGCAAGGCGCTGCCGATGCGATAGAGGCCGACTATGATAACCAAGGCGCAGAGCGCGCCGCCAACGGCCAGCAGCCGGCGGGAGGATATGCCTTGCAGCAGGATGCCCATTTGCCCCAGGGTGCTCTGGTCGCGCACGTGCTCCAGGTCCTGGCACAAGGCCGCGGCCGTCTGGTAACGTCGGGCGAGCTCCTCCTCCAGCGCCTTGAGCACAACGCGGCTCAGGGCCAATGGCGTCTGGGGATTCAGATGGTGCGGCGGCACCCGGTTGCGCACATAGAGCGCGCCGGTCAGCATTTCGTACAGCACGAGGCCCAACGCATACAGATCGGAGCGCTGGTCGAGATAGCCCCTGGAGGTGGCCTGCTCCGGCGACTTGTAGGCCGGGGTGCCGGGGTGTTCTGTGGTCTCCTGGGTGCGCAAGGTCTCGCGCCCCACCTGGGCCACGCCGAAATCGGTCAGCTTGGCATGTCCATCGCTGCCGATCAGGATGTTGCTGGGCTTGATATCGCGGTGCACGATATCATAGCGGTAGATGGCCTCGATGGCTTGTGCGATGTCCAGGGCGATGCTGACGGCGCGCCCGATATCCAGCGGCCCATCCTTGAGGATCTCTCGGAGGCTGCCGCCCTCGACATACTCCGTGACCAGATAGAGGCTCCCTGCGGCGTCGCTTTCCAGGGCATAGGTCGTGACCACGTTGGGGTGCGAGAGGTGGCTGATGACCTGGGCCTCTTTGGCAAAGCGTTGCTGATACTCGCGCCACTGGTCCGGAGAGGTATCGGCGGTGCGGCCCGATAGCTCCTTGATGGCCACATGGCGATCCATGGCCTCGTCATAGGCCAGGTAGACCTGGCCAAAGCCGCCCTGGCCGATGACCGACTCGATCTTGTATTTGCCAACCAGCAGATCACCCGGGCTCAGCACCTGGTCTCTCTCCCGACGAGCGTGCCAGCATCACAACGCGAGGCCAGTATAGCATCAGGGCAGGGGAATGGCAATCGAAATGCGAACTCGCAGGCGCTGCTCAACACAGCTATCCAGAATCGTCCATTGGTGTCTGTTTGCTAGTGCCCGCTAAATCGGAAGGCGGCGAATCCGGACATGTCTTTCCGTTACCGTCATCATCACACCCATCTCCAACTCGCCCGCATGGTGGGCGAGGATTGCTTCCAGATGACGATTCACGTTGTCCGGGCGCATATCCTGAAGGCGCAGGGTTACTACACTGGGTAGAGCGCTCGCGCTTACGGCCATCAGTTCCCCAAAATCGAGATCATGAGTCAAGAGGGTTCGAGCCTGCTGGCGTGCCCAAGCTAGTACAGACGCATCATCCAGCCTATCAAACGCCAAGTCATGAAGGTGCACAGCATCATGGCCGCTCTGGCGCAAGAATCGCACCGTGTGGGGCGAGATCCCCATATCGGCCAGGAATCTCATTGCGCGCCGAGCTCTAGCGCATAGACTGACTCGTCAGCCAACCAAGCGGCATAGGCCAGCGCTTGGCGGATGTCCTCTAGCTCCAAGTAGGGGTACTCGGCCACGACCTCTTGCGGGGTCATGCCATTGGCGAGCAGATTCACCACGAGAGAGACAGGCACTCGCATCCCACGAATGCAGGCGCGTCCTCCCATAGTGCCGGGATCAAAGGTCACGCGATCAAAAGGATGCATGATTCCTCCGGAATCCGGTGCGCCAGCCTCATTGTCTTGCTTATTATACGCCCCAAAGCGCCAAAGGCCAATGCTCTTGCGAACGCATCTCCGCCGCTCCGGCACGGCTGTCCCGTCACGCTCGTTTGGGCCGCCCGGCCCAAAGGCTGTACAATAGCGCCCATGCAAACTCGTACACCCACCCCTGATGCGGAACTGAACCGCGTGCTGCACGCCCTGGCCCAGAAGACGCGCGCCATCCTGGGCGACAACCTGGTGGGCCTCTATCTCCAGGGCTCGTTTGCCGCCGGGGATTGGGACGCCTACAGCGATGTGGACTGGCTCGCCATCGTCACGCAGCCCTTGTCTGAGGTCGAGGTAGCGGCCCTCCAGGCGATGCACCGCGCCCTCTATGCCCTGGATTGTCCCTGGGCGCAACACCTGGAGGGCTCGTACATGCCCCTGGCGATGTTGCGCCGCATGGACCCGGCCCATGAGCCCCTGTGGTACCTGGACAACGGCAGCCAGGAGCTGATCTTTTCCGACCACTGCAACACCCTGGTGGTGCGCTGGCAGGTGCGAGAGCAGGGCGTCGCCCTCATCGGCCCGCCCGCGACGGAACTGGTCGAGCCGGTGCCCGTCGAGGCCCTGCGTCAGGAAGTGCTGGATACCATGCGCGACTGGGCGGCCACCTTTTTGGATACGCCCCAGGTGATCGCCAACCGCTGGTACCAGCCCTTTGTGGTGCTGAGCTACTGCCGCATGCTGCACACCCTGGCCACGGGCCGCATCCACTCCAAACCGGCGGGTGCCCGCTGGGGCAACAGCAATCTGCACCCTCGTTGGAGCGGGCTGATCCGGCGCGCCTGGGACGAGCGCCCCGACCCCTGGCGCAAGGTGTGGCAGCCAGCGGACCCGCAAGAGGTGCAGATCACCCTGGCGTTCGTGCGCTATGCCATCGCGTTGGCGGAGCAGGGCGACCTGGCCGAGGGGACGGAGCCCTGGGTGACCCTGGTGCAGCGCTACGATCCGGCCTGGCCCCGTTGGTTCGAGGAGATCCGCGCCTATCTGGAGCCCGGTCTCGCAGGGCTGGGGTGCCGCATCGAGCACACCGGCAGCACCTCGATCCCCGGCATGACCGCCAAGCCGATCATTGATCTCATCATCGTCATTCCGCCGGAGACATTCGAGCAGGTGCGCGAGAGGTTGGCGGCCCTGGGCTACCGGCACCGGGGCGACCTGGGGATCGCCGGGCGCGAGGCGTTCGAGTTGCTGGATGCCCGGGCGTTGCTGGCCCTGCCCGCCCAGCACATGTACGTGTGCCAAGAGGGCGCCTACGAGCTGCGCAAGCAGGTGGCCTTTCGCGACTTTTTGCGCGCCCACCCCGCCTGGCGCGAACGGCTCAGCTCCCTCAAATGGGAACTCTGTTTGCAGCATGGCAACGACCGGCAGGCCTACATGGACGGCAAGGACGCCCTGGTGCGCGAGATCACGGCCCTGGCGCTAAAGGCCGCAGAGGACGCGCAGCGCTAGAGCTTGTCGTACAGGCCGCGCCAGGCATTGAGCCGCACCCGCATCACCTGGGCCAGCATCTCTTGCGACTCGCGCAGGTAGCTCTTGCCCTTTCCCGTGGCCACATCCCGGTTGGCCCAGGCCACCGTCTCCTCGGCGATGCGGTGGCCGCTCCGCTCCAGCAGGTACAGCAACTCCACGTCAAAGGCGGTCACCCGCCAGCCGGAGACCTGCACCGGGCTGCGGATCGGCTCCAGCAGGGGGAATACCTGGCGCGCCACGGCCGTGCGCACCGCCTTGAACCCGCACTGGGTATCCGAGATGCGCGGCAGGAGCAGCGCCTGGCGGATCAGGCGGAACACGCTGGAGCCCAGCCGCCGGTACCAGGGGAAATCCTGGCGCTCGATCCCCCGCGAGCCGATGGCCACATCGTATCCGCGCTCGAAATGGGGCAGCAGCTTGGCCAGCTCGTGGATGGGGGTGGACTGGTCCATGTCGGTGAACAGGGTGATCTCGCCCTGGGCGGCCTGGAGCCCCAGCCAGAGGGCCGAGGGCTTGCCGCCGTGGGGGTTCTCTTGCAGGCGAAAGCCCGGTTTTCCCGCGATCTGTTGGCGCACGATCTCGCGGCTGTCGTCGCCGCTGCCGTCGTCCGAGATCAGCACCTCATAGCTGTAGGCTTGGGACGCGAGGTAGGTATGCACCTCGTCCAGCACGCCGCGCAGCAGGTTCTCGCGCTCATTATAGCAGGGGATCAGGACGGTCAGGTACGGGGCTGCCACAGCGCCTCCTAACTCAGGATGGATGCCAGATATTCGTCGCTCACGCGCTGCTCGCCCGCCTGCTTGCGCAGCCGCCGCCAGCGCAAGAGGGAGAACAACCCGGCGAGTTGGCCCCGCAGCCGGGCGCGGGCCGCTGCGCCCCGCCAGCTCTTGAGGGCCTCCCAGGCGATGCGCGCCTGGGCCGCTGCCATGGCGCGCCGGTGGCGGCGGAACAGGCTGGCGGGATAGTGGCGTGCCAGCACCCACAGGCTGTTGCGCCCTACATAGTAGCTGGCCAGCGGGCCGCCGCCCGTGGCGCTCAAGTGGTGATAGACCACGGCCTCCGGGGTGTAGATGCAGCGCCAGCCGGCGCGCTGGGCCCGCCAGTTCAGGTCAATGTCCTCGCAGTACATGAAAAAAGACTCTTCAAAGGGGCCAACCTCTTCGATGACCTGGCGGCGCACGGCCATGGCGCCGCCGCAAGCCCCAAACACATAGGCGGGCTGGTCATAGGGCGGGCCGTAGGGTTGCCAGACGCCCCGTGAGTCGGCGGTGCCGTCGGCGCGGTAGAGATCGCCAGCCGAGTGCAGCGTATCGCGCCGGTCCCAGAGCATGATGCGCGAGGCGGCCAGCCCCGCCTCGGGGTGGGCATCCAGCGCCGCCACCAGGGCCGCCAACCAGCCGGGCTCGGCCTCGGTGTCGTTGTTCAGCAGCACCAGGATCTCGCCTCGTGCGGCGGCCATGCCCGCGTTGCAGCCCCCGGCATAGCCCCGGTTCGACGCCAGCGACACCACCCGCACCCAGGGGTACTCGCGCTCCATCACGGGCACCGAGTCATCCTGCGAGGCATTGTCCACCACGATCACCTCGGCCTGGCGATAGGACTGGCGCGCCAGCGCATCCAGGCAGGGGCGCAGGTAGCGCAGCCCGTTCCAGTTGGGGATGATCACCGAGGCGCGGGGCGCGACGGGCTCAGCCATGCAACAGCCCCTCTTGCGCCATATAGTCGCGCAGCGCGTCGCGCCAGGGCCGCATGGTGATGCCCAGCTCGGCGGCGGCGAAATTGCGCATCTCGACGCGCTTGGGCACTACAGCGGCCCGCTGATAGTTCTCGGAGGGGATCAGATTGACCCTCTCGGCCAGGCCCGCCAGCCGCAGGATCTCGGCGGCCCAATCATAGCGCGAGCAGATGCCCGCGTTGGGCAACTGATACACGCCATAGGCGGGCAGGGCGATCAGGCGAACCAGCGCCTCGGCCACATCCTGGGCAAAGGTGGGCGAGCCCAGCTCGTCGGTGACCATCGTGATCGCGTCGCGCTCCTGGGCCAGCCGCAGGACCGTGCCACGCACGAAATTGCGTGGCCCCGCGCCGTACAGCCAGGCCACCCTGACGATATAGAACTCTTGCAGGATCTGGCGGGTCTGCTCCTCGCCCAGCCACTTTGTACGGGCATACACGCTCTGGGGGTTGGCGGCGTCCCACTCCCAATAGGGCTCCTGCCGCGCGCCATCGAACACATAATCGGTGCTGATACAGACCATCGGCGCGCCACACTGCTGGGCCGCCACGGCCATGTTGCGGGTGCCCAACACATTGACGCGATAGGCCAGCTCGGGGTTGCGCTCGCAGCCATCCACATCTGTAATGGCCGCCGTGTGGATGATGACCTCGGGCCCGAACAGGCGCACCGCCGCGACGATGCCGCCCAGGTCGGTGATGTCGTGCTCCGGTAGGTCAATGTTCATCAAGGCGTGTCCGGCCAGGGTCTTGCGCAGGGCCAGGCCAAGCTGGCCGTTGCTGCCGGTGATGGCGATCCGCATGTTGCTGGGCCTCCTCTGACAGTGCTCTCGTCGTCGGGCGCGCGCCATGGGGGCTCTTGCGGCGCCGATTTGGATGGTGCCATGCGCCAGGGCTTGCCCAACGGCGCACCCTATTATATCATCGTGGGCGAGCCGAACCAACCGCGAAAGGCAGAAGCATGGCCGAGATTCTCGAACAGATCATGCGGCGGCGCAGCATCCGCAAATACACCGATGAGCCCGTCACGCGGGAAGAGTTGACCACGCTGTTGCAGGCCGCCATGGCGGCGCCCTCGGCCATGAACCGCAAGCCCTGGGAGTTTGTGGTGGTCACCGAGCCGGAACGGCTGGCGGCGCTGCGGCGGCGCCTGGTATTGGGCAAGTACAACGCGCCGGCGGCCATCGTCGTCTGCGGTAATCTCAAGCGGGCGGCCCCCAGCATCGCCAAGGACTTTTGGGTGGTGGATTGCAGCGCGGCCACCCAGAATATCCTGCTGGCCGCCGCCGGGCTGGGGCTCGGCACGGTGTGGATCGGCGTCTATCCCCTGCGACCCGTGATGGGCCTGGTGGCGCGGCTGCTGGGCCTGCCCAAGCAGGTGCAGCCCCTGGCCGTGATCTGGGTGGGGCGCCCGGCAGAGACCAAGCCGCCCCGCACCCAATACGACGAGGCCAACGTGCACTGGGAGTCGTTTGGCTAGCGCTGCTCCTTGAGGCCCCAGGTCTTTGACGTAACATGACAAGCATGGTATCATTCCGACGGGTTGGGAAGCACAGAGGCCCCCATTTCCTATCGCAACATGGCGATCGGCAAGGGGGTCTATTATTTGTTTGGCTGGCCCATCGCAGGCGACGGGCGATGGGAAGGGAGTGGGGCGATGCATATCGGTATTGATGCTCGTCTGTTGCACTATCGGCAGGCGGGCATTAGTCGGTATACGTTACAGTTGGTCAAGGGGCTGGCCCGCATCGAGTCGGATGACGAGTACACGCTCTTGCAGAGCGTGCGCGCGCGGCAGCCCATCATCAAGCACGACCGGTTCACCCACCGCAAGGTGATCACCCCGGCCCACCACCGCCTGGAGCAACTGATCTTTCCCTTTGAGCTGTCGCCTCTCAAGCTGGATGTGCTGCACAGTCCTGATTTCATCCCGCCCTTTCGGGCCAAGTGCCGGTCGGTGATCACCATTCACGATCTGAACTTTTTGCTGTTCCCGCACTTTTTGACCAAGGACTCGGCGCGCTACTATGGCCAGATAGACCAGGCGGTGCGACGTAGCGACGCCATCATCGCCGTCTCCAAGGCGACCAAGGCGGATATCATCCGGCTGTTGGGCGTGCCCGAGACCAAGGTGCGGGTGATCTATGAGGCGGCCAGCCCCACCTTCCGCCAGCTCAATGACCCCGATCTGGAGCGCCAGGTGCAGCGGCGCTTTGGCGTGCGCACCGATTTCATGCTCTTTGTGAGCACCATCGAGCCGCGCAAGAACGTGCCCACCTTGCTGCGCGCCTTTCGCCAGTTCCTGGACGACTATCGGCTGGATGTGCAGCTTGTGCTGGCCGGGCAAAAGGGCTGGCTCTTTGAAGAGGTCTTTGACCTGGTGACCGAGCTGGACCTGGAGGAGCACACCATATTCGCCGGGCGCGTCAGCTCGGAGGAACTGCTGTGGCTCTATAACGTGGCCAAGGCGCTGGTGGCCCCCTCGATCTATGAGGGCTTTGGCCTGACGCCCCTGGAGGCTATGGCCTGCGGCACGCCGGTCATCGTGGCCAACACCTCCTCGCTGCCCGAGGTGGTGGGCGATGCCGGCATCAAGATTGATCCCTACAAAGCCGACGAGATCGCCGTGGCCATGTGGCGCGTCCTGACCGATAGCGAGCTGCGCCAAAGCCTGATTGAAAAGGGGCTCAAGCGCGCCGCCTATTTCTCGTGGGACAAGGCCGCCCAAGAGACCTCGGAGCTCTATCACAGCCTGACATAAGATCGTGTGGTATGCCAATGCAACGACGCATTCTGTTCCTGACGCCCCAGCTCCCCTATCCGCCGGAGCAGGGCACCGCCATCCGCAACTATCACCTGATCGCCCAGGCAGCGACGCGCTATGACGTGTCGCTGCTTTCCTTTGCCGAGCCGGGCGCCACAGATCCGGGACCGCTGGCGCAGATCTGCTCCCGCGTCGAGGTCGTGCCCGCGCCCCGGCGCTCGCTGGCCCAGCGTCTGCGCACCCTGCTGGCCAGCCGCGCCCCCGATATGGCCCGCCGCCTGGCTTCGGAGCCGTTCGCCCGAACTCTGCGCAGCATGCTGGCCGAGGGTAGGTACGACACCGTGCAGGTGGAGGGGATCGAGCTGGCCGCCTATGGCCTGATGCTGGACGACTGGCCCGAGGCGGGCGCCCCGGCCCTGGTGTTCGACGACCACAACGCCGAGTACCTGCTACAACAGCGTGCCTTTGCCACCGACCTGCGGCGCCCCCGGCGCTGGCCCCAGGCCGCCTATTCGTGCGCCCAGTGGCTACGCCTGCGCCGCTTTGAGCGCCAGGTTTGCCGGCGGGCCGACGCGGTGCTGGCGGTGAGCGAGATGGATGCCCGGGCGATCCGGCGGCTAGCCCCCGAGATCGAACCCCTGGCGATCCCCAACGGCGTGGATACCCAGGGCTATCGCACCGATCTGCCCGATAGCCTGCCCCTGCGCCACCCCAACCTGGTGTTTACGGGCAAGATGGACTTTCGGCCCAACATCGATGCCATGCGCTGGTTTCACGCCCAGGTGTGGCCCGAGATCCGCCGCCGCGCGCCCCAGGTGCAGCTCTATATCGTGGGCAAGGCGCCCCACCCGGAGGTGCAGCGCCTCGCTGAGGAGCCGGGCATCACCGTCACCGGCTATGTGTCCGAGATCCTGCCCTATTTCGGCGGCGCGGACGTGTATATTGTGCCGTTGCGCGTGGGCGGGGGCACCCGCCTCAAGGTGTTGGAGGCCCTGGCCACGGGCTTGCCGATGGTGAGCACGCGTCTGGGCGCCGAGGGGATCGAGCTGGTGGATGGGGAACATGCGCTGCTGGCGGATACGCCTGGGGCCTTTGCCGAAGCCGCCCTGCGCCTGCTCCACGACGAGGCGCTGCGCCAACGCCTGGGCCGCCAGGCCCGCGCCTTTGCCGAGGAACACTATGATTGGCGGCAGATCGTGCCGCGCCTCTATCCCCTCTACGACCGGCTCGCGCCTCGCCGCTAGGCGATGGTGATGCCGCGCCAGGCCTCGACCAAGGGCGGCCACTGCATATCCAGCTCTTGCAGGCGATCCCTCAGGATGCGCGAGATCACCAGGTTGCGATACCATTTCTTGTCCGCAGGGATGATGTACCAGGGCGCATAGGGCGTGTTGCAGCGCTCCAGCGCCGCTTCATAGGCCGCCATGTAATCATCCCACTTGTTGCGCGCCTCCAGGTCGCTTGGGTTGAACTTCCAATGGGCCGTGGGGTCGGCCAGCCGCTCGGCGAGGCGCTTGCGCTGCTCGTCGTGGGAGATGTGCAAAAAGAACTTGCAGACGATCACGCCATTCTCCGCCAGCAGCCTCTCAAAGTCGTTGATCTGGTCATAGCGCTGGCCCCAAACCTCGGGATGAACCAGATTCTCCACCCGCACCACCAGGATGTCCTCATAGTGGGAGCGGTTGAAAATGCCCACCATGCCCTTGGGCGGCGTCACCCGGTGCACGCGCCAGAGATAGTCGTGGGAGAGCTCCAGGGCCGTGGGCGCCTTGAAACTGGCCACCCGGCAGCCCTGGGGGTTGAACGCCCCCACCACATGCTTGATCACGCCGTCCTTGCCCGAGGTGTCCATCCCCTGCAAGACGATGAGCAGGGCATGCCTGCGGTTGGCATACAGCAGCTCCTGCAGCTCGTTCAGGCGCGGATGGAGCTCGGCCAGTTGGGCGCGGGCCTCGCGCTTGCGCAAGCCCTCCTCGGTGGGCAGGGCGCTCCGTTCGCTCAGACGCGCCGGCTCATTGGGCCTCAGCAGGTAGTCCTGATGCATGTGGTTTTTGCTCCTTCCTGTGGTGGGCCAACGCGGTCATTCTACCAGCCGCCCCCGGCCGGGGCAACCCGTGTGGGCGCGGAACAAGGAACGCAGGCGTCCCGCCCGCGTTCCGGCGCTTGGCGCCGGATAAGGCCCCTCTACGGCAAAGGATGTGCGCCAAACAGAGTCTGGGGTCAATCTCCCTTGGGGCAGGGGCGGACGTCTCGTCCGCCCTCCATTCCAGACGTTTTCAGGACAGCAGCCCTGACAGGCGTACAGCGCCTCATGCACAAGGCCGATTTGGACGCTGGGCCAAAGCGTGGCATACTGTCCACAGGATTGGGAAGCACTTGATCGGTTGACCCCGCCAGGGCCTCTTCCTGGAGGGGTTTTTCATTTGGGTGCGGCCCCAATCTTAGAACGAGCAAGGTGCGGAGAGACCGCGCCTGGTATGACAAGGGAGAATGGTACGATGAAGCTGTATGTTGGAAACTTGAGCTATGACACGACCGACGATAGCCTGCGCCAGGCCTTTGAGGCCATCGGCCCGGTCAACACGGCGGACGTGATCACCGATCGCTACAGCGGCCGCTCGCGCGGCTTTGGCTTTGTGGAGATGGCAAACGACGCCGACGCCCAAAAGGCCATCGAAACGCTGAACGAGACCGCCCTGGATGGCCGCAACATCACCGTGGCCGAGGCGCGCCCCCGGCGCGATTCGGACGACCGCGGCAGCCGTGGCGGCTCCAGCCGCTGGTAGCCCCCAGCACGTAGAGCGAACGGCGCGAGAGCGATTCTCGCGCCGTTTTCTATTGCGCCGCGCCTGGCCCCGCAAACGGCTTGACACATCAACCTCGCGGGCTATACTGGCCCCAGTTCGCATCCTCGCCGAAAGGAGGGCAAACCTATGTTGGACGCTGCCAGCAGCGTACAGCGACGCACGTGAGCTGCTAGTCGCAGTTGCACGGTGTGCATCACGACAACCGACTTGCCGCACACGGCCCTCCCGACGGACCGCCGCCTCGCTAGCCTGCGCCTCACCTGCTGGCTCTGATCCGGTCGAGCGTCACGGGCCCTGTTGCGGCCCAACCTCGCTCGTACAAGGAGAGGAGCTTTTCTCATGTCCCGACTCTGCCGTCTGTTCATCTCGCGTTGGGGACCCATCATCACCGGCGTCGTTGTGGGCATCCTGGCGCCCGTGTTGGCCAAGCTCGGCAACCCGGGCAACATGGGCATCTGTGTGGCCTGTTTTACCCGCGATATCGCCGGCGCACTGGGGTTACACCGCGCCGCCGTCGTCCAATACATTCGCCCGGAGATCATCGGGTTCGTGCTGGGCGCGCTGATCGCCGCGCTGATCTTTCGCGAGTTTCGGCCCCGCACCGGCTCGGCGCCTCTGGTGCGTTTTTTCCTGGGCATGTTCTCCATCATCGGGGCGCTGGTCTTTTTGGGGTGCCCCTGGCGCGCCTATCTGCGCCTGGCCGGGGGCGACTGGAACGCCATCCCCGGCATCCTGGGCCTGGTCGGCGGCATCGTGATCGGCGTGTTGTTCCTCAAGATGGGCTATAGTCTGGGGCGCACACGCCCGGCCCCCGCCGCTGTGGGGTGGATCATGCCCGTCTTGATGATCGGCCTGCTGGCCCTGCTGCTGGCCGCGCCCCTCTTTGGGCGCTCTGCCGAGGGCGAGCCCGTTGGCCCCATCTTTTTCTCCGCAAGCGGCCCTGGCTCCCAGGCCGCCCCCATCGCCATCGCTCTGGCCGCCGGGCTGCTGATCGGGTTCCTGGCCCAGCGCAGCCGCTTTTGCACCGTGGGCGCCGTGCGTGATCTGATCCTGACCCGCGACCCGCACCTCTTTAACGGCATCGTGGCCCTGGTGATCGCCGGTTTCCTCACCAGCCTGGCGCTGGGGCTCTTCCAGCCCGGCTTTGAGGGCCAGCCGGTGGCTCACACCAACGCGCTCTGGAATTTCGGCGGCATGGTGTTGGCCGGTCTGGCCTTTACCCTGGCGGGCGGCTGCCCGGGGCGGCAGGTGTTCATGTCCGGCGAGGGCGATGCCGACGCTGGTGTGTTTGTGCTGGGGATGCTGGTGGGCGCGGGCGTGGCCCATACCTTCAACCTGGCCAGCTCGCCTGCAGGCCCCTCGCTCTATGGCCCCGCAGGCGTCCTTGTTGGCCTGATCTTTTGTGTGCTCGTGGGTCTGACCATGCGCGAGCCCGTGGGTGCGTGAATCTGAGGTGATACCATGAACGAACCGATTCTTGTGGATGCCAGTGGGCTCTCGTGCCCCCAGCCCGTTCTGTTGACGCGTCAGGCCCTGCGCGCCCACCCCGGCGACGCCATTGCCGTCCTGGTGGATACCGGCACGTCGCGGGACAATGTGACGCGCCTGGCCGAGCGCGAGGGCTGCCAGGTGGAGGTGCAAGAGCGCGCCGAGGGCGGCTACCGGCTGGTGTTGACCCGATGATCTATCTGGATCACGCCGCCACGTCGTGGCCCAAGCCGCCCGCCGTGATCCGGGCGATGACCGACTTTATGGAGCGCGCCGGGGGCAACCCCGGCCGCTCCGGACACCGCCTGTCCATTGACGCGGGGCGCATCGTATACGAGACCCGCGAGCTGCTGGCGCAGCTCTTTGGCGCGGATGACCCGCTGCGGGTGGTGCTGACGCCCAACGTGACCTATGCTCTCAATATCGCCATGTTGGGGCTGCTGGATCCCGTCCGAGACCGCGTGGTGACCACGGGCATCGAGCACAACTCGGTGATGCGGCCCTTGCGCGCCCTGGAGGAACGCGGGCTGGCGCTGGAGGTGGTCCCCTGCGGCCCCGATGGGCAGCTCGATCTGGATGCGCTGGCGGCGGCCCTGCGGCCCGGCGCGCGTCTGGTGGTGGCCAGCCACGCCAGCAACGTCATGGGCACGTTGCTGGCGGTGCAAGAGATCGCGGCGCTGGCCCACGCAGCGGGCGCGCTGCTGCTGGTGGATGCGGCCCAGACGGCCGGCGTGCTGCCCATTGACGCCACGGCGCTGGGCATTGACCTGCTGGCCTTTACGGGTCACAAAGGGTTGCTGGGACCTCCAGGCACCGGCGGCCTGCTGATCGCGCCGCACCTGGCCCCCGACCTGATCCGGCCCATCTACATGGGGGGCACGGGCAGCCGCTCCGAGGAGGAACGCCAGCCCGAGATGCTGCCCGATAGCCTGGAATGCGGGACGGGCAACGGCCCGGGCATCGCCGGGCTGGGCGCCGGGGTGCGCTATCTGCTGGAGCGCGGCATCCCAGCGGTGCGCGCCCACGAGCAGGCCCTGGCCCAACGGCTGATTGACGGCCTGCGCCAGATCCCCGGCGTCACGGTTTATGGCCCGCCGGATGCGGCCCTGCGCACGGCCGCCATCTCGCTGCGCATCGAGGGGCATAGCGTCTCTGAAGTGGGCTGGCGCCTGGATGAGGAGCACGGAATCCTGTGCCGGGTGGGGCTGCACTGCGCCCCGGCAGCGCATCGCACCCTGGGCACCTTTCCCGAGGGTACCGTGCGCCTGGCGGCGGGCCTCTCCAACACCGTGGAGGAGATGGACGCCGCCATCGCCGCCGTGCGCCAGATCGCCGCTGGTTAGCGCCGGGGGGGCGAATCCTACGAACGGTCCTCGTCGCGCAGTTCGACGCGGAGCTGGCGCAACTCGGCCAGGATCTCGCCCAGCAGCGCGGGCGCCGTTGCGCCCAACTCCGCCGTCGCGCCTGCCTCGGCGAGCAGAGGCGCCGCCGCGCCCTCCTGGCTCTGATGGCGGTGGATCAGCCCCAGGAGCTGCGCATGTACCGTATCCCACTCTTGCATGCCCACGATCTTGGCCTCGGCGCCGGCCTGCTGGCTATAACCCGCCGTATGCACGTGCAGCGTGGCCAAGCCCAGCAGCCGCTCGATGGGGCCGCGCCGCACGGCGATGTTGGTGATCATGGTATAGGGCACCACGTCCTCGGCGCGGATCAGGATGCCGCGCCGCACCACCAGGTCGCGCTCGGTGAGGCGATAATGGACGGAGCGATAGTACACCGGCACCAGGATGATGGCGGGCGCGAGCCAGAGCACATTGGCCAGCATAAAGAGCAGCACATAGAGCCAGCCCAGGCCAGGGGCAAGGCCCAGCAGGATAAAGGGTAGGATCAGGAACACGAACACGCAGGCGATGGTCGCCCAGAGTTGCACCTGATACTTGGGGCTGGGGCGCAGTTCGGTATGCTCAGACATGGCGAGCTCCTTTCCACAAACAACGCGGGCTGGCAATGGCTATACGGGCGCGCTGGCGCCCAGGTTGCGCGCTAGAACGGCGCGCGCATGAGCAGCACGGCCAGGGGAAACGCCGCCGCAAAGGCCAGGGCGCTGAGCGCAATGGCGCGCCCGGCGCCGATCCCCAGGCTGCGCCGCAGCCCCGTCACCACCAGCACGAACCACCAGATATCTATGAGCAAATGGCTGACGCCCAGCAAGTATTGGTCTACGCCGCCCACCAGGAGCCAGAACCAATCCCAGGGGATCAGGACGGCGCCCACCACCAGGCTGGCCATGCCCGTGAGGTTGAGGATGCGGTCCATGTCGCTGGGCCGCCCGCTCAGCCGCAGGCCGATATGGAGCACGGCGGCGCCCAGCAGCCATTGGGCCAGGAATACCAGGGGCGCAAGCCACACCAGCGTGAGATAGTATCCCTCGGTGGGCAACAGCGTGAGATAGGAGGGCTCCGGCGGCGTACGGCCCAGCAGGGCAACGGGCAGGTACACCAGGAGCGCATCCAACAGGCCGCGCAAGCCCACGGCGCACAGGCCCCAGAGCGGCGTGGACTTGGCCTCCAGCGCTTCCGCGAAACGCCCGGGGCTAGAATAGCCCGCCAACCAGGCCCGCAAGAAACCCGCCATGAACCCTGGCTCCCGATAAGCGCAACACCTGGGGCTCGGCGAACTCGGCCACGGTCGAAGGTTGGCCGAGTTCGCCGAGGGCGCACTGCAACCCTAGTCGGCGCCTTCCAGGGCGTGGGCGGCCCAGAGCAGCCCCCGGGTCACCAGCTTCAAGATGTTGGGGTCCTGGTCGAACACCTGGGCCACATGGCCCATGGAGCAATAGTACACGCGGCCCTTGCCCCACATCTTGGTCCAGGCTACGGGCATCTGCACCGAGCCAAAGGGCGTGGTGGCCAGCACACGGACGCCCGGATCCACGTGCATGTAATAGTGCTCGGACTTGGCGTGAAAGTCGTTCACGCCCTCGGTGATGGGATGGTCCCGGTCAATGATGTGCACGTCATAGTCAATGCCATCGTTGCCCGGGTGCGCCACCCACTGGCCGCCCACCATGAACTGGTACGGGGTGGCCTCGCGGAACGAGTCGCCCATGCCGCCGTGCAAGCCGCCAATGCCCACGCCGCCCTCGACGGCCTCCAACAGGGCCTGGAGTTGCTCGCGCTCGATGCGCCCCATGGTCCATTCCATCACGATCAGGTCCAGCTCGGTCAGGTCGCGCTGGGTCAGCACATCGAGGGTATCCACGATCTCGACCTCGACGCCGTGCTCGCGCAGCGCCTTGGCCATAATGTCGGATACCTGCTGGGGCTCGTGACCTTGCCAACCGCCCTGAATGATCAACGCTTTCTTCATGGTGCCATTTTCTCCTTTGAACCGGTTCGACAACCCATCCGGGTTGGTTATAACACAGGCGCGCCAGGGCCGTCAACCGAATCGGGCGCCCACCATTTGGTGGGACGGTCAAAAAGCGCTATGCTTGCAGAGCCTGGCATCTGGAAAGGACCATGTGCGTATGGAGATCATTGACCTGCTGCGGGCGCGGCGCAGCATCCGCGCCTTTGAGGATCGCCCTGTAGAGCCCGAGCTGCTGCGGCAGTTGTTGGCAGCGGCCATGGCCGCGCCCTCGGCCTGCAACAGCCAGCCCTGGGAGTTTGTCATAGTCACCCAGCCCGAGATCATGGATCGCCTGCGGGACAAGCTCCTGTTCGCGCGCTATAACGCGCCGGCAGCCATCGCCGTATGCGGCAACCCGGAAATCGCCCATAGCTCGGTGTCAAAAAAGTTCTATTGGGTGCAGGATTGCAGCGCCGCCACGCAAAACATCCTGATCGCGGCCACGGGCCTGGGCCTGGGCGCCGTCTGGATCGGCGTCTACCCGCTGCCCAGCGTGATCGCGCCGGTGCGCCAGATTCTGGCCCTGCCCGAGGAGGTGACGCCCCTGGCGCTGGTCTATGTGGGCTATCCTGCCGAGACCAAGCCGCCCAGCGATCGCTATGAGGAGCGCCGCGTCCACTGGGAGCAGTACGAGCCGCGCAAGCGCCGCGCCAGGCACAAGAACGCCAAGTACGAATAGATGGACATGCGCATAGCACACCACAAGGGATGAGAGTGGGTCCTTGTCGCTTGCCGGAGTCTCTCGTCACGCTTCCGAGCGTCAGGCGCAGAGGGGAGGCCCGAACCGGTTTTCTCTCCGGCTTGGCGGCTTGGCGCTCTCTGCGCGAGAATGTCCGAGTCAGTTTTGAGGTATCAAGCCCATGATCGCCCTGCGTCTGGATCGCGTCACCCTTACCTATTCCGGTGCGCCCGTCTTTGCCGATCTCTCCTGGGAGATCCACGATGATCGGGTGGTGGGCCTGATCGGCCCCAACGGCAGCGGCAAGAGCACCCTGCTCCACCTGATGATGGGCAGGCTGACCCCCGATGCGGGCGGTGTGGTGCGCGCCAGGGGCCTCACCATCGGCCTGTTGCCCCAAGAGCCCACCTTTGGCCCCGGCCATTCGGTCTGGGCCGAGGCGCTGACCGCCTCGGCAGCCCTGGGCGAGACCGAGGCGCGGCTGCACCAGATCGAGGCCCGCCTGGGCGACCCGGATGTCTATGGCAACGAGGCGCGCCTGGCCCGCGCCCTGGCCGCCCAGGAGGCATTGCTGGCCGAATACGAGGCCCTGGGCGGCCCCGCCTACCAGAGCCGCCTGCGCAGCACGCTGCTCTCCCTGGGCTTTGAGGAGCGCGATTTCGCGTTGCCGGTCGAGGCCCTGAGCGGCGGGCAGGGCAAGCTCCTGGCATTGGCCAAGCTGATGGTGGTGCAGCCCGACCTGTTGCTGCTGGACGAGCCCGACAACCACCTGGACCTGGAGGCCAAGGCGTTCCTGGAGCAGTACATCCGGGGCTACAAGGGTGGCGTGGTGGTGATCTCTCACGACCGTTACCTGCTGGATATGGTGGTGGACGAGGTGGTCGAGCTAGAGGATGGGCGCCTCACGAGCTACCCGGGCAACTATTCCGAGTACGCCGTGGCCAAGGCCCAGCGCCTGGCCCGCCAGCAGCAGCACTACCAATCGCAGCAGGCCCAGATCCGCCGCCTGGAGCGCTCGGCCGAGCGCCTGATGACCTGGGGCAAGGTCTTTGACAACGAAAAGTTTGCGCGGCGCGGACAGGCCATCATCAAGCGGTTGGAGCGCATGGAGCGCATTGACCGGCCCGTATTGGAGCGGCGACGCATGGGCCTGGAACTGGCGGGCTGGCGCGGCAGCGAAAAGGTGCTCGAGATCAGCGACCTCTGGAAGAGCTTTGCGAACCCCGCCGGCGGCGAGGACCTGGTGTTGGCCGGGCTGAACCTGCTGCTCTGGCATGGCGAGCGCGTGGGGGTGATCGGCCCCAACGGCGCGGGCAAGTCGGTGCTGCTGCGCCTGATCCTGGGCCAAGAGACGCCCACCGAGGGCGAGGTCCGCATCGGCCCCAGCGTGCGCATCGGCCACTATGCCCAACAGCACGAGTCCCTGGACCCCGCCCTCTCGCTGGTGGAGACGGTGATCAAGCAGGCCAACCTGCCCGAGCATGCCGCCATCCCCTTCCTGGGGCGCTTTCTCTTTCCCTACGAGCAGGTTCGCAAGCCCGTGGCGACCCTTTCGGGCGGCGAAAAGGGGCGCTTGCAGATGGCGCTCTTGATGCTTTCGGGGGCGAATCTGTTGCTGCTGGACGAGCCCACCAACAACCTGGACATCGCCAGCGCCGAGGTGCTGGAAGAGGCGCTGGAGGGCTTTGAAGGCACGGTGCTGGTGATCTCGCACGATCGTTACCTGTTGGATCGGATCGTGGATCGCGTGGTGGTGCTGGATGAGGGGGGCTTGGCCGGCTATGCAGGCGGCTATTCCGACTATGAGGCCGAGCGCCTGCGCCGCGAGGGCGCAGCGGGCGCCACATCGGAACCGAGCCGCGCCCGGGGACGTCTACAGAGATAGAGCTGTGCTATAATCAGATAAGCCTGGTTGTTCTGGATAGGAAGGGGCCAAGAGCAGATGACAAGCCGAATATGGATATCGCTATGCATGGGGGCGCTCTTGCTGGTGTTGGCCGCCTGCGCGCTGCCGGTCGAGCCCACGCCCGTCCCGGGCTTTGAGACGCCAGATACGCCGACGGGCAACGGGGCCGGACGCGCCCAGGATGCGCTGATTGACGCCGTGCGCCTGTCGCCTGAGCCGCCCTACACCCTGGAGATCGAGGGCCAGTTCCGCGATGGTTGCACCGAGCTGGATGCGGTGACCCAGGCGGTCGAGGGGGATCGCATCGTCGTGTCGGTATACACCCTGCGCGACCCCGAAGCGTTCTGCACCCAGGCGCTGGTGCCCTTTACCCACACCTTGGCGCTGGATGTGGCGGGCCTGGCCCTGGGCGCGTATACCGTGGACGTACAGGGCGCGACGGCCACGCTGCAGCTTGGGGCCGCAGAGGAGCCCCAGGATGAGGAGATGGTCGTGGCCCAAGACGCGCTGATCGACGCCGTGCGCGTCTCGCCCGATGCGCCCTATAGGCTAGAGATCGAGGGACAGTTCCGCGATGGCTGCACCGAGCTGGATTCAGTGGTGCAGACGGTGGAGCAGGGGCGCATTGTGGTCACGGTCTATACGGTGCGCCCGCAGGACGCCCTGTGCACCGAGGCGCTGGTGCCCTTTGCCCACACCATGCCGCTGGATGTGGCCGGTCTGGAGCCGGGTGAATACACTGTGGACGTGCAGGGTGTGACCACGACGCTGAACCTCTCGGAAGAGGCGACGGCCCCACCCGAGCCGGGCCGCGCAGCGATTCGCCAGGGCAATCTGCCCGTGCGCCAGGGCGTCGTCGAGGGGTTCGATATCCTCTTCCTGGAATCGTATCCGGTGCAGATCAACGTCGTGATCCAGGGGCACATGGCCGATGGCTGCACCCGCCTGAGCGAGATCGTGCAGGTGGTGCAGGGGCGCACGATCCAGTTCATCGTCTATACCGAGCGGCCCAGAGACGCCATCTGCACCCTGGCCCTGGTGCCCTATCGCGAGACGGTGCGCCTGGATACCCGTGGGCTGGCGCTTGGCGAGTACACGGTCGAGATCCACGGGCTGACCCAGGAGCTGGCGCTGGATGAGAGCATGATCGTCGCAGCCGAGGGCTCGGACGTGTGCCCTGCGCCGCAAGAGGGCCAACGGCAGTTGATCAATATCGCCGACGGCTACTGCCTGGCCTACCCAGAGATCTATACCGGGCGCATCCTGGCGCCGGGGGCGCTGCTCATCACCGCTATGGAGCGCAGCGACCTCCCCGAGGCGCGCATCGTGTCGCTGCTGATCGAGCAGATGGGCCCCGTCAACGGGCGCGACCTGGAGACGCTGGCCGAGGAGCAGTGGGGGACGCTGACAAGCCGGGGCATCCGGCTGACCCGCAGCGAGGCCCAGTTCGGCGACGCGCCCGTGTTGGTGGCCGATGGGATCCCGGGGCGCATGGTAGGGCGCCAGGCCCTGGTCTCCGATGGCGAGAGCTACTTTCTGTTGACCCTGACGCCCATAGATCGGGGCTATGCCCGGCAGACGGCCTATGCCGAGGAGCTGTGGGAGGACATTGCCGCCTCCTGGCGGTTCTACCGCTAAAGCCAGATCCTCCCCGTGGGAACCAACGCCCCGAGCCTCAAGCTCGGGGCGTTGACATGCTGCCCTGCCCTGTGCTATAATGCAGAAAGTTGATCTGTTATCTATAGTATGGCGCATGGAGGCCATTCATGATTCGATGGATACCCTTGATTCTATTGATCGCGTTGCTGGCATTGGCCGGGTGTAGCCCGGCAACCGACGTTGGTACAACGGCCGTTGTGCCAACGGACGCCGAAACGACGGCTGTTGCGGCGAGCGTCAGCACGCAGCCCAGCGTCACGTCCGAGCCAATACCCACGACACCTGCGCCCACGGCAACCGCCCAGGTGGACGAGCCCACGGCCACACCCAGCCCCCAGCCAGCCACGCCCACGCCATCGCCGACCGATGCAGCCCCGCCGGAGCCCGCCACCCCCCAGGTAGAGGTGGTGGCTGCCGGCCTCTCGATCCCCTGGGCCGTGGCGTTCGCCCCTGACGGGCGCATTTTCATCACCGAGCGGGCCGGGCGCCTGCGCGTGATCGAGAACGGCGAGCTGCGCGCTGAGCCCCTGGCTGTTGTGCCGGTGGAGGCCATCGGTGAGGGCGGCCTGATGGGCCTGGCCCTGGACCCCGCCTTTGCCGACAATGGCCGGCTCTATCTCATGTACACCTACAGCGAGGGCGGCCAGATTCGCAACCGCGTCTCGCGCTTTACCCTGACCGGCGCGGGCCTGGTGGACGAGGTCGCGCTGGTGGATGCCATCCCCGGCGCCCGGTTCCACAATGGCGGGCGTCTGGCCATCGGCCCCGATGGCAAGCTCTATGCGGGCACGGGCGACGCCCTGGTGCCCCAACTGGCCCAGGATCTCGACTCGCTGGCGGGCAAGATCCTGCGCATCAACCTGGATGGCAGCATCCCCGAGGACAACCCGTTTCCCGGCTCGCCGGTCTATTCGCTGGGACACCGCAACCCCCAGGGGCTGGCCTTCCAGCCCGAAACCGGCGTGCTCTTTGCCGTGGAGCACGGCCCCAGCGGCGAGTTTGGCCTGTGCTGCCGCGACGAGCTGAACCGCATCGTCCCCGGCGGCAACTATGGCTGGCCTTACGTCTCCGGGACCGATGTGGTGGACGCGGCCCAGGCCGCCGCCCATGATCTTGTTGCGCCGGTCTCCAGCAGCGGCAGGGATACCTGGGCCCCGGCGGGCTTGGCCTTTTACGACGGTGGCCCCCTGGCGGACTGGCAGGGCGACCTGTTCTTTGGCGCGCTGCGGGGCCAACACCTGCGCCGCGTGGTCCTGAGCGGCGACGATCTGGGCCAACTCGACCAGGACGAGGCCCTCTACAGCGGCGCCTATGGCCGCATCCGCGAGGCGCTCATGGGCCCCGACGGCTATCTCTACCTGACCACCAGCAACCGTGACGGGCGCGGCAACCCGGCCGCGGACGACGACCGGCTGCTAAGGATTGGAGTGGGAGAGTAAAGCCCCCGATTGCCTGGCGCCCCGTCGCAATCTCTTGTATGGAGGGCGGGCGTCTCGCCCGCCTTGTAGGGACTAGGCCAACGGTGGCGCAACCACCATCCCTAGCCCCTACAGAAAAACCATAGAAGGACGCACTAAACACGCATGGGCCAGACTGACGCTAGACGCATGTATGCGTATGCAGCGTCCGATGCGCAGCAGCGTCCTTGGCCCAGCGCCTTGTTTCCCAACCTGCGCTCGCCCAGCCCATCATCCATCGTCTATCATTCCCCTTCTCGCCTCATTACCCCCTTTGGCCTATAATGGCGTCTACCTCGGTGCAGCGCCGCATGCGAGCCCGGCCCTGGTGCAACAGGGCGCCCCGACAGCGCCGTCCTCGCCGAACCATGTCCCAACGGCCCGCTTGCGTGGCTGTGCACGCAGGCCCACGATTCTGGAGCAAACCGATGTCCGTTCATCCCTTTGTCGAACGTCTGGAGCGCGGCGTGCTGTTGGCCGATGGCGCTATGGGCACCGAGCTATACGCCCGGGGCGTGGCTCCCAGCCAGTGCTATGACGCCGTCAATCTCAGCGACCCCGAGCTGGTGCAGCGGGTGCACATGGACTATTTGTGCGCCGGGGCCGAGCTGATCGAGACCAACACCTTTGGCGCCAACGGCAGCAAGCTGGCCGCCTATGGCCTCGCAGAGCAGGTGCGCGAGATCAACCGCCAGGGCGGGCGCATCGCCCGCTATGCCCGCGACATTGCCGGGAGCACGGCATTCATCGCCGGGGCCGTGGGGCCTCTGGGCGCGCCCCTGGGCCCCCTGGGCGAGATTGATGAGGAGCGCGCCCGCGCCCTCTTTCGCGAGCAGATCGGCGGCCTGCTGGATGGCGGCGTGGACCTGATCCTGCTGGAGACCTTTGGCGACCTGAATATGCTCTGCCTGGCGCTGCAGGTGGTGCGCGAGAGCTGCGACCTGCCCGTGATCGCCCAGGCCACTTTTGACGAGGATGGGCGCACCCCCTGGGGCCAATCGGCGGTCAAGGTGGCCGCCGCGCTGATGGACCTGGGCGCCGACGTGATCGGCGTCAACTGTAGCGTGGGTCCCGAGGGCGTGCTGGCGGTGGCGCGCCAGATGATCGCCGCCGGCGCCCGCCACGTCTCGGCCATGCCCAACGCCGGTATGCCCACCCACGCCACCGGGCGCCTGCTCTACCTGGCCAATCCGGCTTATTTTGCCGAGCGCGCCCCCGATTTCGTGGCCGCCGGCGTCACCATCCTGGGGGGCTGCTGCGGCACCACCCCTGCCCACATCGCCGCCATGCGCGAGGCCCTGGATGCCGTGGCGGGCGTCGCGGTGGCCCGGCCCACGCCCCCCGCCGCCGTGCGCATCCCCACGGCCAGGGCCGAGGCCGAGCAGGCCCCCGAGCCCACCGGCTTGCGGCGCAGGCTGTCCGAGGGGCAGTTCGTGGCGGCCGTCGAGCTCTCGCCGCCCAAGGGCCTCAACCCCGAGGGGTTGCTGCGCCATGCCCGGGCCCTGGCCGAGAGCGGCGCCGTAGACCTGATCAACGTCACCGATAGCCCCATGGCGCGGGTGCGCATGGATGCCCTGGCCTCTTGCCACCTGATCCAGGCCCACACAGGCATCGAGACGGTGCTGCACCTGACCACCCGCGACCGCAACCTGATGGGCATCCAATCCCACCTGATCGGCGCCCACGCCCTGGGCGTGCGCAACATCCTGGCGCTGACGGGCGACCCTCCCTCGGTGGGCAACATGGGCCACGCCACCGGCGTCTATGATATTGATTCCATCGGGCTGGTGCGCGTCATCGCCCAGATGAAGCAGGGCCACGACATCTCGGGCAGCGAGATGGGCCGTTCGGCGGGGTTCTGCGTGGGCGTGGCGGTGGACCCCACCCGCGCCGATTTGGAGACCGAGGCGCGCCGCCTCCGGGAAAAGATCGCCGCCGGGGCCGAGTTCATCATGACCCAGCCGATCTATGACCTGGATATCTGGCGGCGCTTTGTCCAGATCTATGGCGAGCCGATGCCCATTCCGGTGCTGCTGGGCGTTTTGCCGCTGCTGAGCCAGCGCCACGCCGAATTCTTGCACAACGAGATCCCGGGCATTAACCTGAGCGAGGAGGCCCTGGCGCGGATGCGGGCCGCCGGGGCCAATGGTCGCGACGAGGGCGTGCGCCTGGCTCAGGAGATGCTGCTGGAGGCCCAGGGCCTCTTCCAGGGCGTCTACCTGATGCCCTCGTACAACCGGCACGACATGGCGCTGGATGTGCTGGGCGTGCTGCCTCGTCACAGTGTGGAGGGCGGGCGTCTCGCCCGCCTTTCGAGTTCTAGCTGATCTTGGCGCTTGCATTGCCTTGCGCATGCTGCACCGGCCTTGGGCCGGTCGCGGGCGAGACGCTCGCGCCCCAATAGTGGTCAAAATCACCGGGCTTACCTGGGAGGCACAATGGCCAAATACGCGCCCCTGAACCTGACCCCAGAAGAGATCATCGCCTTTACCCCCCTGTGGCAGGGCGAGCGCACCCCCGATGGCCGCCCTCGGGTGCCCGATGGCATCCTGGCGCGCATGCGCGAGGTGACCATCACCCAGGCGTGGGGCGTGTTGCGGGGCGAGGGCTACCACTGGCAGTACGAGGGCGATTTCTGCTGCACCCAGCCGGGCAAGATCCTGGTGGGTCGCGCCGTCACCGCCAGCTATATGCCGCGCCGCGACGATGTGCGCAACCAGGTCTTTGCCCTGGCCCAGGCCGAGGGCTGCGTGGGCGACCAGGTCTCCTGGCCCATTGATGCGCTGGTGCGCGGCGATGTGTATGTGGCCGACGTGTTCGGCAAGCTGGCCGATGGCCCCGTCATTGGCGATAACCTCTCCACCTCCATCTATGCCAAGACCGGCAACGGCGTCGTCCACGATGCGGGCATACGCGATATCGAGGGCGTGCGTGAGATGGAGGATTTCGTCTCCTTTTGCCGGGGATACCACCCCTCCTACGCCACGCCCACCATCGTCCTGATGGGCGTCAACTGCCCCGTGCGCATCGGCGGCGTGTCGGTTATGCCGGGGGATGTGGTGCTGGGCCGCGACGATGCCGCGGTGTTCATTCCGCCGCACCTGGCGGAAATCGTGGTCACCACCGCCGAGATCATTCGCCTGCGCGACATCTTTGGCAAGCTCTGCCTGCAAGAGGGGCGCTACACCCCCGGCGAGATTGACCGGCGCTGGGAGGCCCACATCGAAGAGGATTTCTCTCGTTGGCTGGAGGGGCACATGGACGAGCTGCCCGTCCCCAGAGAGACGATTCAGGATTTCCTAAGCGAGCGCACCTGGTAAGGCTGGGGCAGGGGGTGCACCCCGTTGCGGAACAAAGGTGGCCTGCCCGCGCTTGGGCTATCCTCCCGGTTGCCCATCCGGCCCCCTGGGGGTATAATCCGTCTAGCATTTGCTGGATGAGACGCCTCTGACAGAGGAGCGAGCAGCCCCTTATGGTAGATGAGCAGATCACCACGCGCCTGGCCGGCCTGCCTGACAAGCCGGGCGTGTATCTGATGAAGGACGCCAAGAGAAGCGTCATCTATGTGGGCAAGGCCGTGGTGTTGCGCAACCGCGTGCGCTCGTATTTCCACGCCTCGGCGGGCCACAGCCCCAAGACCGAGCGCCTGGTGGCCGAGGTCGCCGATATCGAGTGGATCGTCACCGAATCCGAGCTAGAGGCGCTGATCCTGGAGGCCGAGCTGATCAAGCGGCACCGGCCGCGCTACAATGTGCGCCTCAAGGATGACAAGCGCTACCCCTACATCCAGGTCAGTTTGCAGGAGCCTTTTCCTCGCATCCAGATCGTGCGCCAGGCCCGGCGCGATGGCGCCCGCTATTTCGGCCCGTTCACCTCGTCCCAGGCGGTCTACCAGACCCTGGAGGTGCTGCGGCGCCTGTTCCCCTATCGCACCTGCAACCGCGAGATCACCGGCCACGACGCCCGACCCTGTCTGTACTATCACATCAAGCGCTGCACGGGACCCTGCATCGGGGCCATTGACCAGGCGGGCTATCGTGAGGTGATCCATCAGGCCTGTCTCTTTCTAGAGGGGCGCTCGGGGCAGGTGCTAGAGCAGTTGAGCCGCCAGATGGACGAGGCCGCCGACGCTTTGGAGTTCGAGCGGGCCGCCGCTCTGCGCGACCAGGTGAGCGCCATCAACCAGGTCATCGAGCGCCAGCGCATCGTCTCGGAGCACCTGCGCGACCATGACATCATCGCTATGGCCCGCGATGACGGTCAGGCGTGCGTCCAGGTCTTTTTCATCCGGGATGGCAAGCTGATCGGGCGCGAGTATTTCGTACTCACCGGCGCGCAAGAAGAGGGCGACGCCGAGGTGATGGGCTCGTTCATCAAGCAGTTCTACAGCGAGGCGACCCAGATCCCCCCCGAGATCCTCTTGCAGCACGATCTGGACGAGTTTGCCGTGATCTCTTCCTGGCTGGGCGCCCGGCGCGGCAACAAGGTGGCCATCAAGGTGCCCAAGCGCGGCGACAAGCGCGCCATCGTCAACATGGCCTATGAGAACGCCATCGAGACGCTAGAGCGTCTGCGCATGGAGTGGGAGGTGGATACCAACCGCCAGACCCAGGCGCTGACCGAGCTGCAGGAGGCGCTGGGCCTGCCCCATCCGCCCACCCGCATCGAGTGCTACGATATCTCGACCATCCAGGGCAGCAACACCACCGGCAGTATGGTGGTGTTCGAGCGCGGGACGCCCAACAAGCAGGATTACCGCCGCTTTCGCATCCGCACCGTCGAGGGCACCGACGACTATGCCTCGATGCGCGAGGTGCTCACCCGGCGCTTTCAGCGCGCCCGCGAGGCCCAGGAAAAACGGGCCGTGGGCGGCAAGGGCGAGCGCTGGGCCATCCTGCCGGACCTGGTGATCCTGGATGGCGGCAAGGGGCAATTGGGCGTGGCCCGCGAGGTGATGGAGGCCCTGGGCATGGGCCAAATCGCCACGGTGGCCCTGGCCAAGCAGGAGGAGGAGCTGTTCCTGCCGGGGCGCGCCACATCTATCCGGCTGCCGCGCGGCTCACAGGCCCTCTATCTGGTGCAGCGCATCCGCGACGAGGCCCACCGCTTTGCCGTGGGCTATCACCGCAAGCTGCGCGAGCGGGACAGCACCCGCTCGCTGCTGGACGAGGTGCCCGGCATCGGCCCCAAGCGCCGCCAGGCGCTGCTCAAGCAGTTCGGCTCGCTAGAGGCGATCCGGCAGGCCAGCGTAGAGGAGCTGGCCGCCGTGCCCGGGATGAACCGGGCCATGGCGGAGCAGTTGGCCGCGTATCTGTAGGAGCGGCGGAAACATAGCGATGCTTTGCGAGGACAGATCGCCCTCAACGGTTGAGCCGTCATTAGTTCTGCTGCTGGCCCGTCAAGCCGGTGTTGATTGCGACTCGCCTTACTTCAGATACTTGAGCGCCCATGCATATCTGATTCTGTCCTTGGCAACCAGGTACTCTGCTGCTCTTCTCTGCTCAGACTTGGGAAGTTGTTCCAGAGCAGAGCGAATTGTCCGATCAACCGAATGGGATGGCGCGCCCAGTTCTATGGCCTTTGAGAAACAATCATCGCCCTTCTTGGTCTCCCCGCGAACGTAATGGATCGCGCCCAGCAAGTTGTGAGGGTAATAGCTGTCTGGCGCGAGATCGATGGCTATGTTGGCACAGTTCTCTGCGCTGTCCAGATCGCCCAGGTCCTTGTAGGCCCCGCCGCGCATCGTCAAGACGCTTGGATTACTCGTCTCGCCCTCTGTGATCTCCAGGGCTCTGCGCGGCTGTTTGGCCTGTCTCCAGCACCTCCCCGCGGAAGCGAGCCGCCCAATCAGCTCGTAGTGCTTTGCCAGAACCGGCCATAGCGCGCGGGCGTTGAGCCAATCGATATCCTCCTGAGACAAGCGCGCCGCTTGCTCAAGCTTCTGAAGAATGGAGTCCAATCGAGATGGTTCTGCATCGTCTTTGTAACTGCCGACACCGTACTTCTCCCTGAGCTCCGCCGACGCCTTGCGACGTTCACGCTCTTCTCGAAGCTGTGAACGGTTTGCTTCGACAGCATCGGGTAGTGACACCTCCTTGATGTGGACACCGTTGAAGGCCTCTCTCAAAAACCTCCTGGCCTCTGTGGAACCATTCACTGGTTGGTCAAACTGCACATGGATTTCGAGGGTCTCGACTTTGCCTCTCACCTGGCAAATCGTGCCATTGCCCCACATAGAGTGCATGATACGCTGCCCCTCGATAGATCGCCAATGCTCCAGGTTTTCGCCAGCGTATGCTGCGAACTCTGCTGCGTTCACCATGTTCTAGCCTCCTTTTGATGACGTAGACCGATTGCCTGCTGGGGCGCTAGCGGCTGATGCCCATGCGTGAAACAGGGGACTAGACGTAGGATTGGGGCACAGACTCTATTCGCGGCCCGTATAGTTGCCTCAAGGGATGATTCCGGACGCAAGACAGTCACGGAGAGCGTGACAAGAGACAATTGATCCGGTATCTACTCAGACTATAGCCGTAGTAGAAAACAGGTTCTCGCTGGCGAGACTCATAGTCAGCCAAGCGTGCATGACAGATGCCGTGCCATTGAACCAAATAGGTTCGGCGCGTATGGGGTGTAGAACTCGTAATGCAGCTAATAGGCTGTATCCGATGCGACCTCGCTCCGAGGCCGGCCGTCAGGGCCTCGGCACTTGAGGGCGGTGCCAGCCCCGGTTGCCTACTCGGCGCTCTCCAACTGCACCACGGTGATGCCGTCGCCCCCTTCCGAGAGCTCGCCCGGCCGGAAAGAGCGCACCAGCGGATGGCCGCGCAACTGGTCGCGCACCACCTGCTTGAGCACGCCCATCCCTTTGCCGTGGATGATGTGCACCCAGGGCAGGGCGGCCAGATAGGCGTCCTCCAGGTACTTGGCGACCACGGGGGCGGCCTCTTCGACGCGCAGGCCCCGCATATCCAGCTCCATGCCGGGCGAGGCGCCCACGGGACGCCGCGCCGGCGCCTCGGGCTGCGCCGCAGCCGGGCGGCGCTCGCGGCCACGAAACTCGATGCGATCCAGCTCGGTGCGCACCCGGAACCCGCCGATGCTGACCTGGCCCGCGTCGCCGTCAATCTCCTGAAGCTGGCCTTCCTGCCCCAGCGTCGGCAGGTACACCCGGTCGCCCACCTGTAGCTCGGTCTCAGGGGCCGCTACCGGCTCGCTCACCGGCGCCACCGGCTGCACCTGCTCCTCCAGCCGATCCAGGGCGCGCAGCATCTCCTTGACCGGCTCGGCAGCGCCTTGGCCGCCGCCCTGGGCGGCGCGTTGGCGCCAGTGGCGCAGCTCGTCGCGCAGTTGCTCCAGCTCGTCGCGGGCCTGCTGGCGCGCCTCCTCGATCACCAGCCGCCGCGCCTCCTCGATCTGCCCCAGCTTGAAGCGCAACTCGCGCTCCATAGCCTGGGCGCGCTCGCGGGCGGCCTCGCTCTCGCGCTGGGCCGCGTCGGCGGCCTCGCTGGCGTTGCGCACATTCTCCAGCAGCAGGTCGGCGCCCAGCGCATCGGGCGAAACCAGGTTGCGGGCCTGGCTCAGGATCCGATTGGGCAGGCCCAGGCGTTCAGCGATGGCCAGGGCGTTGCTGCGCCCCGGCAGGCCGATGCTCAGGTGAAAGGTGGGCGAGAGGGTCTTGACATCGAACTCGACACTGGCGTTCTGCACCCTGGGCGTGCCAAAGGCGAATACCTTGAGCTCGGCATAGTGGGACGAGCACAGGGTCAGGCAGCGCCGCGCCAAGAACTCGCCGATCAGGGCCTGGGCCAGGGCCGCGCCCTCCACCGGGTCGGTGCCCGCGCCGATCTCGTCCAGCAGCACCAGCGAGCGGGCGTCGGCCTGCTCCAGAATGGCAACGATATGGGTCAGGTGCGACGAAAAGGTCGAGAGGCTCTGCTCGATGCTCTGCTCGTCGCCGATATCGGCATAGATGCCGGAAAAGACCGGCAGGCGCGAGCCCTCGCGGGCCGGGATGTGCAGCCCGGCCTGGTGCATGGCCGCCAGCAGCCCCACGGTCTTGAGCGAGACGGTCTTGCCGCCCGTGTTGGGGCCGGTGATGACCACCACCGTGTCGTTGCCCCCCAGGTAGACGTCAATGGGCACCACGGTGGCGGGGTCCAACAGGGGATGCCGCGCCTTATGCAGGTATACCGGCTGCTGGTGGGGCGGCAGCGGCTCCTCGGCCAGGGGCCACTCGCCCTCGGTGAGGGCGGGCGAGATGCCGTTGAGCGCATAGCTATAGTGGGCCTTGGCCAGGGCCAGGTCAATCTCGGCCAGCAACCGCACATTGTTGACAATGTTGTCGGCTTCGTCGCCCACCAGGGCGCTCAGGGCGCGCAGGATGCGGGCCACCTCGTGGCGCTCGGCGATCTGGAGCTCGTGCCAGTGGTTGTTCAGCTCCACGGTGGCCAGCGGCTCGATGAACAGGGTTGCCCCGCTGGAGGATTGATCCTGGACGATGCCGGGGATGCGCCCGCGAAACTCGACCTTGAGCGGGATGACATAACGCCCGTTGCGCTCGGTCACGATGGGTTCTTGCAGGTAGCGCCCCGTCTCGGAGCTGCTCACCAGGCGGCGCAGGCGCTCCAGCAGGCGCTCTTTGGCGGCAAAGCTCTCCCGGCGGATGCGGGCCAGCTCGGGGCTGGCCGAATCCATCACCTGGCCGTCGTTGTCCAGGCAGCGCTCGATCTCCTCGATCACATGGTGCAGCGGGCGGATCTGGCCCGCCATATCCGAAAGCAGGGGCGCCTCGGCGTGCAGGGGCGCCAGCTTTTGATAGAGATCGCGGGCGCTGCGCAGCGTGTTGTGGATCGCCAGCAGCTCTTCGGCGGGCAGCATGGCCTCCAACTGGGCGCGCCTGGCCGAGGGGCGCACATCCCGCGCGCCGCCCACGCTCAGCTCGACGCGGGTGGCCAGCAGGGCTTTGGCCTCGCTGGTCTCCTGCTGGCGGCGGCGCACGTCGGCGGCGTCGGCCACCGGGCGCAGGGCCAGCGCCAGCGCGCGGCTGGCCGAAAAGGCCGTGTGCTCGGCGAGCTGCTGCAGGATCTTGTCGTATTCCAGGGTCTTGAGGTGATGCTCTTGCATATAGATGGCCGTCGTTTCCATGCGCTCGGGCAAAGGGATTCAAAAAACAAGTATAGACTTGTAAGGCGCGGCTGTCAAAACGCGGGGATGGGCCGACCTGCGGCGTAACTGCTCAGGTTGGGGGAATGAGATCATGCCTCCGTGTGCTGACAGCCAGGGGCGCTCAAGCCGATGGAGGGCGGGCGACTCGCCCGCCAAGGTTCGCTGCCGTCGTCCACAACGTGTTGGCCGCTTTCCCCCCCCAGCTCTGAACTGGTAACCTTTGGCAGGCGCCGCCGAACCCACGCTGCCGCGCCCTCCAATGGCTTACCCGGGCCGTCGGGTGTACAATGCGACGACTGCAGAGGAGGAGAAAGCCATGTTGCCACCCTACCTGATGGTCTCTGAGCCCGGCTCCTTTGCCCGGCACACGATCCAGCGCCGCAAACCGGGCGTCATCGCCCAGGTGATCGCCACCCAACACTATCCGGCCGAGATCCTGGCCGCGCTGGAGGCCCTGGCCGCCGAGCTCACGGCCGGGTCCGTAGCGCCGCTGCCCGAGGATGCCCACGACGCCGATGAATGGCGCGCGGCCCTGGCCCCCTGGGCGGGCGCGGCCTGGCTGGAGCTGCCCTGGTTCCTGGCCGAGACCTACTTTTACCGGCGCCTGCTGCATGCGGTGCGCTATTTCGAGCCCGGCCCGTTCTACCTGCTGGACCTCTTTGAGCCGCAAAAGCGCGAGGCCCTGGGCGAGGGGCTGGGCGCCACAGGCCGCTACTATGCGGCCCTGGGCGATCTCGACCTGGAAAGCCGGTTCATGGCGGGCATCGCCCGCTGCCTGTGGGGCAACCGGGCCGATCTCAGCAACATCACCGTGGCCGCTAGCAGCGAGGCCGATGGTGAAGAGACCCACCGCATCCTGATAGACCACCGGCGCGCTGTGTGGGAGCGGCTGGCGGCGGGCCGGGTGGGGCGGCTGGATTGGGTGGCGGACAACAGCGGCCCCGAGATTCTGGCGGATATGGGGCTGATCGGTCTGCTGCTGGCGCATGGACTGGTGCAGCAGGTGCACCTCCACCTCAAACCCCAGCCCTTTTTCGTCTCCGACACCATGCCCAAGGATTGGGCGCTGGCGCGCCAGGCGTTGGAGGCCATGCCCGACGCTGCGAGCGCCGCGCTGGGGGCGCTGTTGCACCGCGCCGAGGAGGACGGGCGCATCCGGATCGAGAGCCACTGGTTCTGGACCACCGGCCGCCATTTTACCGGGTTGCCGGACGATCTGGCGGCGCACCTGGCGGGGGCGGATCTGATCCTGCTCAAGGGGGATGTGAACTATCGCCGTCTGCTGGAGGATCGCCATTGGCCCCACACCACCGATCTGGCGGCGGTGACCCGGTGCATGCCCGCGCCCTATGTCACGCTGCGCACGCTCAAGGCCGAGCTGATGGTGGGCCTGGCCCCTGGCGAGGCTGAGGCCATCGCCGCCCAGGACCCCGCCTGGCTAGTGAACGGCGAGCGCGGCCTGATCCACTATGTCGAGCCGGACGTGTGAGCATGTGAACGTGTGAACGTTGGCGCGCGCCAACGTTCACACGTTACCGACAACGCGCCTACGCCTCTGCCAGGCGCCAGCTTTCCAGCACGCGGCGCACCCGCGCGACAATGACGCCCGCCTCGGCATAGCTGGCGCCGCCCAGCTCGATGCCCCAGACGCCCTGGTAGCCCGCGTCGCGCAGCATGGTCATCGTCTCGGCCAGGGCCTCGTCCGAGAGGACGGCGGTCATGTGGGTGTGCATGGTCCAGGGGGCCACGATCTCGTCGCCCTGGGCGGCCAGTTCGCCGTGCCAGCGCTTGGTGTGCAGCAGCACGCCAAAGGCGGGGTGATCCACCGCCTCGCACAGGCGCTTGAGCACCTCGGGCACCGCCTCGGCGCCCCAGTGGTTCTCCGGGCCGACCATATAGCCATTGTCGTGGGCGCGCTGGGCATACTCGCGAAAACGCGCCACGATATGGTCAAACTGCTCGGTGGTCCAGTCGCGCTCGTCGCGGCCCCCGCCCGCGTCAATGCGCACGCTCTTGGCCCCCAGGATCTCGGCGGCCCGCAGGTGCTCCAGGGCGACCTGGTGATGCTGGGCGCGCACGTCAGGATCATCCTCCCAGATGTGGGCGCCATCCACGGCCAGGTTCACCAGCTCCAGCTCGCGCTCGACCAGGCCCTGGCGCACCGTCTTGAGATAGCCCTCTTCGACGTTGGCCAGGGTGCGGTTCCACAGGTCCGCCGTGCGCAGGCCATAGCGATAGCGCACCGTCTCCAGATAGCCAAAGGCATCCATGGTGCCGTCACGGGTCATGGGGTTGAACGTGTACGACATTAGCGAAATCTGCATCTTGCCTCCTGAATGCACGTCACAGTCTAGATGTAGGTGAACATGACGCATACATGCGTGACGCATGAATGCGTGGCGCATACACGCCCCGCGCATGTATGCGCAATTCGCACGTACGGTCGAGACGGCGCACTATACGTACGGGCGAAGCTCGTCTTCGCCCTTCTCTGCGTCTCTGCGGCCTCTGCGCGAGATTCTTCATCCCTGCGCGAGATTCATCCCATCATGCGCCGCACTGCCAGCGCCACAGGACATCGCGCACCCGGGCGATCTGCACGGCCACCTCGGTGTACTCGTTGCGCCCGCTGTGGTGCTCCACCCCCCAGTAGCCATCATAGCCCGCATCGCGCAACAGGCCCATGCAGGCCGTGAGCGGCCCCTCGGTGATCTCCCACGAGACGTGGGTGTGCATGGCCCAGGGGGCCATCACCCGGTCGCCGGCATCGCCCCGAAAGTGCAGCAGCACGCCAAAGGCGGGGTGATCCACCGCCTGGCAGATGCGCAGCATGTTCTCCGGCACAACCTCGGGGCCCCAGTGGTTCTCTGGGCCCACCCGGTAGCCGTTATCCAGCGCGCGCCGGGCGTATGCGCGATAGCGGGCCACGATCAGATCGAGCTGCTCCTCGGTGAACGTGCGCGCATCGTGGGCGCCGCCCGCGTCAATGCGCACGGTGCGCGCCCCCAAGAGCTCGGCGGCCTCCAGGTGCGCTAGGGCGTTGCGGTGGTTGGCCTCCCGCGCATCGGGATCGTCCTCCCAGATGTGGGCGCCATCCACGCACAGGTTGGCCAGCGCCAGCCCACGGGCGTCCAGCGCCTCCCTGACCTTCCGTATATAGTCCTTGTCCGTGCTGAGCAGCATCCCGTTCCAGATATCGGCTTGCACCTGGTAGCGGTACTTGCAGCTCTCCAGGTAGCCGAATACGTCCATCTTGCCCTCGGCCAGCAGGCCGTGAAAGGCGTAGGATGCCAGCGAGACCTTGTCCATAGTCCTCTCCTATCCGATGCGCCAGGCGGCGTTGTCCACCATCTCGATGCGGCCGCTGTTGGCGGAGCGCAGCCCCGCATCCAAAATCGCCATGTACTCCAGGTTGTGGCCCATGTCCAGGGTGGGGTGCAGCGGCTCCCCGGTCTCCAGGTGATGGATGAACTCGTGGGCCACGTCGTGGCGGCCCTGGGGCAGCGGCTCGGGCCGGTAGATGGTGGTATCGCCGCCGCCGCGCTCCAGCCGCACGCAGGGGCCCTCGGCGTCCCGATCCACCACCAGCGTGCCGCTGGCGCCATAGACGATGGGGCCGGTGGGCGCGCCATGATCCAGCGTCGTCCAAGAGCCCTCCAGCAGGGCCATGGCGCCGGGGTAGCGCACCAACATGGCGGCGTTGTCCTCGGCGTCGCCCCACTGGCTGTGTAGGTTGGCGCGCATGCCCAGGGCGGCCTGGGCGGGCTGGCCGATATACCAGCGGCTCACCATGGCGCCGTAGCAGCAATAGTCCAGCATGGCGCCGCCGCCCGCCTCGGTCTGGTGCCACCAGGTGGCGGCGCGCTCGGGGCCGCTGAGGGGCTGGGCGGCCTCGTCCACACCGGCATGGGCCGCGCCCGGCCCCAGCGGGCCGGTGTGCCCCGAGCGCCACTTGACCTCCAGCACCTTGCCGATGACCCCCTCGTCAATCAGCTCCTTGGCCTTGCGGGCCGCCGGAGACCAGGTGAGGGGCCAGTTGACGAGCATAGTCACATCATCGGCCACGCAGGCCCGCACCATGCGCAGGGCGTCGGCCAGGCTGGCCGCCATGGGCTTTTCCACGCACACGTGCACGCCGGCGGCGGCGCACGCCTCCACCACCTCGGGGTGCTGGGCGTTCTCGCAGGTGACGATGACGATATCCAACGCCTCCTTGACCAGCATCTCGTAGAACAGGTCATAGTAGGTCGAGAGGCCCGTGCGGGCCATGACGTTGTCCCGGTTCCAGGCGCGGGTATAGGGCGCGACGCGCAGCTCGGGCGTCAGCGGGGTCGTATCGGAGCAGGCCACCCACTCGACCTGCGGGTGCGCCGCATAGAGCTGGGCCACGTTGTTGATGTGCATGTGCCCGAAACCGATGATCCCCAGGCGATAGGTCTTGGTCATGGGAGCGCTCCTTTGCACGTTCGCTGTGAACGGATAGTCACCAATCCAATCGCACCTCTGCGCCGGTCTGCGCCGAGCGATAGAGCCCGTCCAGGGCGTGGATCACATTCAGCACCTCGTCCTTTTTGACGCTCAGCGCCTCTTCGCCACGGATGGCCCGCAGGAAGTGGGCCGCCTCGCGGATGTGGCCCATGGAAAAGGGCTCGTTGCGGTCTGGCACCAGGGGCGTGGTATCGGCCTGATAGGCGCCCAGGGTGCCGATGATGCGTAGCGGGCTGAGGGCCATGCCCGCTTGCGTGCCCAGGATAAAGGTGCTGCCGGTGCCCTCGGGGATGTTGGCCGCCCACGAGGCCCGCAGCACGATGGTCATGCCGTTCTCCAGCCGCAGGAACCCGACGCCCAGATCCTCGACGTCGAACTCGTGATAGTCATACGGGCGCGCGTTGGGCACCCCCTGGGGTGCGCCGCTATCGGCCTGAGAGGTGACCAGACCCTCGTCGCGGTTGGCCAGCTTGGTGTAGGTAACCCCGCTGACCGCCGCCACCCTGGGGCTGCCGACCAGCCACAACACCAGGTCCAGGGCGTGCACGCCGATGTCATAGATGGGCCCGCCGCCCGAGTGCTCGGCCATGTGGAACTGGCCCCAGGTGGGCACGCCCCGCCGCCTCATGGCGCCCGCCTCGGCATAGTAGGGCTCGCCCAAGAACCCCGCCTCGGCCAGGGATTTGGCCGCCTGATTCTCGCTGCGAAAGCGCAAGCTCTGGCCCACCATCAGCAGCTTGTTCGCGGTCTCGGCGGCGGCGTACATCTCGAGGGCGTCCGGATAGCTGGTGGCCACCGGCTTTTCGCAGAGCACGTGGGCGCCGGCCGCGAGAGCGGCCAGGGTCCAGGGTTTGTGATAGCTATTGGGCGCGCACACCGAGACGACATCGGGTTGCAGCTCGTCCAACATGCGTTGTGGGTCGTCGTACCAGTGGGGGATCCCGTGGGCCTGGGCGGTGCCCCGGGCGTGCTCGGCGGCCACGTCCGCCGCCCCCACGATCTCGACCTGGTCCGCCAGGGCGTGCCAGGCGGGCACATGGGCGATGTTGCAGATCATGCCCGTGCCGATCAATCCGACCCTGAGCTTGTTCTGGGCCATAGGATGCTCCTTTGCGAATAGACTACGATCACCTCGAAAACGGCCTCTACGCTCTCCGCTCTGCGTCTTGGCGTCTCTGCGCGAAACTTGTCTACGCCTGTTCGCGGCCCAGGCCCGGCTCGGCGGCCTCGATCTCGGCGCGGGTCACCTCGCGGCCCAGATGGCCGGAGAGGTATACACCCTCGGTGATGAGCGCCGTGTTCAGGGCCACACCGGCGGTATCAATCAACGGCACCTTGCCCTGCAAGGCTGCCACCCAGTGCCGCTGCGACTCGGAATAGTGGGCCTGGAGCGGGTCGCATTGCTCCCAGCGCCAGAGCCCCTGCTTGACGTCAAAGGTCCCGTCCATCTCCAGATCGGCCAGGGTGGTGAAATAGGTGAGCGGGTCCACCCGCAGGCCGCCCCGCGAGCCCATGATCTGGTCATTGGCGGGGTTGTCCGACTGGATAGCCCAGGCCTCCTCCATCATCAAGCTGATGCCGCCCGCCAGCCGGATGTAGGCCATGCCCAGCTCCTCGACGTTATAGCGCGCTTCCTCTCGGCGGCCGGGGTACATGTTCTCCAGCATCTGGTAGGTGGCGCCAGAGATGGTCTCAGGGGTCGGGTTGCCCAACAGGTAGAGGATCAGCGAGATGTGGTAGACGGCCATATCGAGCATGGCGCCGCCGCCCGAGGTGGCGGTATTGACAAAGGCGGGCGTGCCATAGCCATCCACAAAGGGACGCCCCCGACGGCGGTAGTGGATCGTCTTGGCGAAATAGATCTGGCCCAGGTGGCCCTCGTCAATGATGCGCTTGGCAGCACGGGCTTCGTTCTGATAGATAGTGCCGAGCTGGATGTGCAGCTTGCGCCCCGTGCGTTGGGCGGCCTCGTACATGGCCCTGGCATCGGCATAGGTCCAGGACATGGGCTTTTCGCAATAACAGTGTCTGCCCGCCTCCAACACATCGATCGCTACCGGGCGGTGCAGGCGGTTGTGCAGGCACACGTCCACAGCGTCAATGTCATCGCGCGCCAGCATCTCGCGATAGTCGGCATAGACATCGGGCACGTTGAACTGGGCGGCCAGGCTGCGCGCATAGTCCTCGCGCAGGTCGCAGATGGCGACCACTTCTGCGTCCTCGATCTTGGCATAGCGCTCCAGGTGGCGCGTGCCGATCTGGCCGGTGCCGATCAGGGCGATGCGGATCTTGTCACTCATGGCGACTCTCCTTGTCAGCGGGGTGCGGCTCAACGCGAGCATTCTAGCCGGAGCGTGGCAGAGAGGTCAAGGCGATGTGTGATTTTCGCGCGCGGCCTTGCGCAGAGCGCCATAGCTCTTGTATACTCGCTTTGTGGCCGGATTTGCTAACCCTGGAAGCTGTCGCTAGAATGCACCCTGGCCAGTTTGGCATCTCGGATGGAGTTCTGTGTTGAGACCAAGCCACCGTCAGCCCCAGATGATCCCGCCCCGCGCAGCGCTGCTCTGCGCCTGCTGTGCGTTCCTGATCGTTTTCGCGGCTACCTTGGCGGGCTGCCGCCCCTCCGGTGATGCATCCACAGGGTCGGATGGGGCCATTCAGACCATTCAGAACAAGGGCTCCGACACGCTGGTCAACCTGGCGCTGGCCTGGGTGGAGGCGTATGCCCTGGTCCATCCCGAAGTGCGTATCTCGGTGACGGGGGGCGGCTCGGGCACCGGCATTGCGGCCATGATCAACGGCACCGTGGATATCGCCAATGCCTCACGCGCCATGAAGACGGTAGAGCTGGATGCGGCCCGCGCCAACGGCATCGAGCCCATCGAGTTCACGGTCGCGCTGGATGCCATCGCTATCGTCGTACACCCCGATAACCCCATTGATCACCTCTCCCTGCAACAGATTTCGGATATCTATACCGGCAAGATCACCAATTGGAGCGAGCTGGGCAGCTATGACCGCCCCATCGTGCTCCTCTCCCGCGAATCCAACTCGGGCACCTATGTCTACTTTTTGGAGAACGTGATCCGTCAGGGTTGGGAGGATGATGACTCGCTTTTCTCGCCCGATACGCTGCTCATGCCCTCGTCCGAGGGGATCAGCGCCGAGGTGCGCCAGAACCGCAACGCCATCGGCTATGATGGGCTGGGCTATGTGACGCCCGATCAAAAGGTGGTCGCCGTGGGCATCGAGCCCGGTGGGCCGTTCGTGCTGCCCTCCATCGAGACGGTCAACGATGGCAGCTATCCCATATCGCGGCCCCTCTATATGTATACCGCCGGCGAGCCCTCCGGCGCGATCAGGACGTTTCTGGATTGGATCTTGAGCGACGGCCAGCAGATGGTCAGAGACTTGGGGTTTGTCCCGCTGGACTGATCCCTCTTGTTGCATGAGGTGAGATGGCGCCTGTCAACGGCATTCCATTGCGCAAAAGGCTAGAGTGGCTGATCGAAACGCTGGTGCGCGTGCTCGGCTTCTCGGCCATCGGCTTTGTGGCCATGATCTTTGTCTTTTTGCTCATGGAGGGGGTGCCTGCTTTTGTGCAGGTGCCCCTGGATAATCTCTTTAACGTGCGCTGGTACCCCACCAGCGAGCTATACGGCGCTCTGCCGCTCATCGCCGGCTCCCTGGTGGTCACCATCGTCGCCATGCTGATCGCCTTTCCGCTGGGGGTGGGTACGGCGGTGTTTGTGCGCGAGATCGCCCCTTCCTGGGCCCGCGAGGTGCTCAAGCCGATGATCGAGGTGCTGGCGGGCATCCCCTCGGTGGTGTTGGGCTTTTTCGGCATGATCACCCTGGCGCCCGTCATCCGCGAATCGCTGGGGGCGCCCACCGGCCTGACCGCCTTTACCGGCGCGTTGCTGCTGGCCTATATGGCGCTGCCGACCATCATCAGCGTGGCAGAGGATGCGCTGGATGCGGTGCCCAAGAGCTATCGCGATGCGGGGCTGGCCATGGGGGCCACCCAGTGGCAGACCATCTGGCGGGTGGTGGTGCCGGCGGCCCGCTCGGGCATCCTGATGGCGCTGATGCTGGGCATGGGCCGGGCCATTGGCGAGACGATGGCGGTGATGATGGTGACCGGCAACGCGGCGCGCATGCCCAGCTCGCTGCGGGCGCTGTTCCTGCCCATCCGCACCATGACGGCCACCATCGCCGCCGAGATGGGCGAGGTGGCCCACGGCAGCACCCACTATCATGTGCTGTTTGGCGTGGGCCTGATCCTGTTCATCCTCACCTTCTCCATCACTCTGGCGGCGGCCTCGGTCATGTTCCGCAGGCGCTCGCGGGGAGGGCTGCGCTGATGGATCGCCACCTGACGCAAAAGCTGGGCTTTGTGGGCCTGGGCCTCATCAGCCTGCTGGTGGTGTTCCCCATCCTGTTGGTGGTGGGGGCCATCATCTACAACGGCCTTCCCGCGGTGAGTTGGGAGTTTCTGACCGCCATGCCCCGCGACGGCATGAAGGCGGGCGGCATCTTTCCGGCGATCATAGGCACGTTGCTGCTCACCCTGGGCACAGGGTTGGTAGCGATCCCCGTGGGGGTGGGCGCCGCCGTGTACCTCTCGGAATACGCCGGCGACAACACCCTCACCCGCGCCATCCGGCTGGCCATCGTCAACCTGGCCAGCATCCCCTCGGTGGTCTATGGGCTGTTCGGTCTGGGGCTGTTCGTCCTGATCCTGCAATTCGGCACCTCCATCGTGGCGGGCTCGTTGACCCTGGCGATCATGACCCTGCCGGTGATCATCAGCACCTCTGAGGAGGCGCTGCGGGCCGTGCCGATGGAGTATCGCACGGTGAGCGCCAGCCTGGGGGGCACCCATTGGCAGGGCATCCGGCGCATTGTGCTGCCCCAGGCCCTGCCGGGCATCATCACGGGCATCATCCTGGGGCTGTTGCGGGCCGCCGGCGAGACGGCGCCGATCATGTTCACCGTGGCGGCCTTTTTCCTGCCGCGCCTGCCCCATTCGGCCTTTGACCAAACCATGGCCCTGCCCTATCACCTGTATGTGATCAGCACCCAGGTGCCCCACATGCCGCTGGAGATCCAGCACGGCACGGCCCTGGTGCTTTTGGTGTTTGTGCTCTCGATGAACCTGGTGGCGACCATGATCCGTAGCTATTTCCGGCGCAGGCGCGAATGGTAACCCGCAACAAGATCCAGATCTGCGATGTTACCTATCGCTATGGCAGCTTTGAGGCCCTCAAAGGCATTAGCCTGGAGGTCCCCGAGCACGCCGTGTCGGTCTTTTTCGGGCCGGCAGGCGGCGGCAAGACCACCCTGTTGCGCTTGGTCAACCGCCTCAATGACCGGGTGGAACATACCTCCATGTCGGGGCGTGTGCTGATCGATGGCGAGGATATCTATGCGCCCGGCGTGAATGTGCCGGCCCTGCGGCGGCGCGTGGGCATGGTGTTTGCGCTGCCGCTGCCCCTGCCTGGCACCGTGCGCGAGAATGTGCTCTATGGACCCACCCTGGCGGGGGTCCGGGATCGCAGCCGGCTGGATGAGCTGCTCTACAACAGCTTGCAACAGGCCGCCTTGTGGGATGAAGTCAAGGATCGGCTGGATCAACCGGCCAGCTCATTCTCCGGCGGGCAACAGCAACGCTTGTGCATCGCCCGGAGCCTGGCGGTAGAGCCCGAGATCTTGCTGCTGGACGAACCGACCTCTGGACTGGATCCCATCTCAACGGCCAAAGTGGAACGTTCCCTGCTGGAGCTCAAGGAGCACTATACCATCATCCTGGTGCCCCACAGCGTGCAGCAGGGGGCGCGGGTAGCCGATTTCGCCGCCTTTTTCCTGATGGGCGAGTTGATCGAATCCGGGACCGGCGTCGAGGTCTTTACCCAGGCCAAGGACAAACGCACCGAGGACTATGTCACCGGGCGCTTTGGCTGAGCGCGATGCAAGATAGGAACGAGAGCACGCCATGAGCAGAATGGATATCCACCACGTCTCGGTCCTGTATGGCGGCCAGGCCGTGTTGGAAGATGTATCGCTCGAGATCAAAGAGAACCAGATCACGGCCCTGATCGGGCCATCGGGCTGCGGCAAATCCACCTTCTTACGCTGCCTGAACCGCATGAACGACTCGATTAGCAGCGCCAGGGTGCAGGGCCAAGTTCTGCTGGATGGCGAAGATGTCTATGCCCCTGGCTATGACGTGGTCAAGCTGCGCCAGCGGGTGGGCATGGTCTTTCAGCGCCCCAATCCGTTCCCCCAATCCATCTATGACAATGTGGCCTTTGGGCCGCGCGTGCTGGGCATGCACAGGGGCGCCAGCCTGGAAGATATGGTTGAGCAAGCGCTGCAGGATGTGGGCCTCTGGCGTGAGGTCAAGGACAACTTGCAGCAGGACGCTCTGGCGCTCTCGTTGGGGCAGCAGCAGCGCCTCTGCCTGGCGCGGGTGATCGCCATCAAGCCCGAGGTGATCCTGATGGACGAGCCCGCCTCGGCCCTGGACCCCATCGAGACCTTGCGCATCGAGGACCTGATGCGCGAGTTGATCGGCGACTATACCATCGTCATCGTGACCCACAACATGCAGCAGGCGGCGCGCGTCTCCGACTGGACGGCGTTCTTCCTAACCGACGATGGCCAGGTGGGCAAGCTGATCGAGTATGGGCAGACGGGGCGGCTCTTTACACAGCCCCAGGATCAGCGTACCATAGACTATATTACCGGCCGCTTTGGCTAGTTAGCGCTCCGGACCTCCCCGTCCAGTGAGGAGTTGGATGCTAAGAAGACGGTTCGAGAACGAGTTGCAGCGTCTGGAAAACGAAGTGCTCGCCCTGGGCAATATGGTGCAACACGCCCTGAGCCAGGCCGTGGAACAGCTCCGCACCCGCGATCTGGAGGGCTCTCGGCAGGTCATCGAAGAGGATGTGCGCATCAACGCCAAGCGGTTCCAGATCGAGTCCGATGTGCTGGTGTTGATCGCCACCCAGCAGCCCATCGCCCGCGACCTGCGCGCCCTGGCGGCCATCCTGGAGATCATCCGCGAGCTAGAGCGCACCGGCGACTATGCCAAGGGCATCGGCAAGATCAACCTGCTGATCGGCGAGCAAGAGCTGATCAAGCCGCTCCTGGATATCCCACGCATGGCGGACAAGGCCCTGGACATGCTCTCCCGCGCCCTGGATGCCTATCTGGCCCGCGACATGGAGGCGGCCATTGCCATCTCGCAAGAGGATGACGAGGTGGACGACCTGTATAACCAGGTGCGCCGCGAGCTGATGACCATCGTGTTCAGCGATCCCGCCAAGGTGGAGCAGGCCAACCTGCTCTTGTGGGCGGCCCACAACCTGGAGCGCGCCGCCGACCGCGTGACCAATATCTGCGAACGCATCGTCTTTTTCGTCACGGGCGCCCTGGGCGATCTCAAGGCGCCCGACGAGCAGGACAAGTACCCCAGCTAGCGCAAATGGCACGCGGATGGGCCGTTTCGACGCGCATCCGTATCAGTTCAGGATGGGGGGGAAAGCGGCCAACACGTTGTGGACGGCGGCGGCGAACCTTGTAGGGCGGGCGTCTCGCCCATCCTACATAGCCTAGTCTATGCGCTCACCGATTGCAGGACAATGGCATCATCGCCCTGGTCAGTTAGGAACTCGTCCCCTCGAATCTGAACTGATACGCGTATCCTTCCTCTAGCCCCGCGTGTTGTATCACTATTCGAACGCCGACAATCTGCGCACTTGGAGGCTCTTGATGAAGATCACCGACATCCGCTACGAACGCCTGGAGGGCGCTTACGAGTTTGCGGCGGGATACGCCGTGGCGCGTCAGGTGGGGGCGCTCGACCTCTATCCCGAGTACCGCCAGCGCCGGGTTCGCCATCCCCGACCGGTGAACGACGCCGACAGCATGCCTATCCGCGAGACATACGTCCTGATTGATACCGACGAGGGCATTACCGGCCTGTTCGGTCCAATCTATGAGGATCAAGCCTACCAGATCGAGGCCCATCTGCGCCCGCACCTGATCGGCCAGGACCCCCTGGCCAGCGAGCGCCTGTGGGATATTCTCTCGCGCCAGGACCGGCACGCCCGCAAGGGCTATATGATGATGGCCATCAGCGCCGTGGACATGTGCCTGTGGGATATTCGCGGCAAGGCATTGGGCCTGCCGGTCTACCGGCTGCTGGGCGGCCCCACCCGCGAGGCTGTGCCCGCCTATGCCAGCGCCCTGGGGTTCGCCATCGAGCCCGAAAAGGTGTACGAGCAGGCGCTGGCACTCAAGCAAGAGGGCTATGTGGCGCAAAAGTGGTTCTTTCCCCACGGGCCTGGCGATGGCCGCGCAGGCATGGAGCGCAACTTGCTGATCGTGCGCACGGCCCGCGAGGCCGTGGGCGAGGATGTGGATCTCATGTTCGACGCCTGGCTGGGCTGGGATGTCAACTATGCCATCGCCATGGGGCGCGCCATGGCCCCCTACAACCCGCGCTGGCTGGAGGAGCCCGTGCCCCCCGACCGGATTGGCGCCTATGCCGAGATCCGACGCCAGGCGGGCATCCCCATCGCTGGCGGCGAGCACGAATACACCCGCTGGGGGTTCAAGGTGCTGCTGGACGCAGAGGGCGTGGATGTGGTGCAGGCCGACCCCGATTGGACCGGCGGCATTAGCGAGATGGTCAAAATCTGCGCCCTGGCCTCGGCCTATGACAAGCCGGTGTTCCCCCACGGCCATTCGGTGCTGCCTGCCCTGCACCTGATCGCCGCCCAATCGCCTGAAACCTGCCCGTGGCTCGAATACCTGATCATGTTCAACCCCCAGAAGCAGTGGTTCCACCGGGACAAGTATATGCCGGAGGGCGGCATGGTGCAGTTGCCCCAGGAGCCCGGGCTGGGGATCGTGCTGGACGAGGAACGCATTCAGGCGCGCACGCCGTTGCAGTGGCGCTAGGTTCACAAGGGGAGGATACCCATGACACTCAAGATGAAGCATTCCGTCATGGTCGGGCTGATGGGGCGCCACGCCGACCGCTTTCACGAATACCATCCGGCGCGCAGCCTGGCCGAGCGGCTGGAGGCCGTGCGGCAGGTGCCCGGCGCCGATGGCATCGAGATCGTCTATCCGCAGGATTTCGGCGCTGACGTCCAGGCTGTGGTGCGCCAGGTGCGGGAGAGCGGCCTGCCCGTCTCGGCGGTGAATCTGAACGTCAAGACGGAAAAGATCTGGCAAGAGGGCTCGTTCACCTCTCCCAAGCCCGAGGTGCGGGCCCAGGCGGTGGCCAATCTCAAGATCACCATGGACCTGGCCGCCGCCTTTGGCGCGGACTTGGTCACCTGCTGCCCCCTGATTGATGGCCATAACTATCACTTTCAGGCCGACTATCTCCAGCAGTGGGGCTGGCTGGAGGCCTGCATCGCCAAGGCGGCGCGACACCGGGCCGATATCCGCATCAGCCTGGAATACAAGCTCAACGAATCGCGCAACTATTGCGTGCTGGGCGATATGGGGCGTTCGCTCTATCTGTGCGAGCACCTGGGGCTGCCCAATGTGGGCGTTACCATGGATGTGGGCCATGCCCTGATCGCCCGCGAGACCCCTGCCGAGGCCCTGGCCCTGGCCCACCAGGCCGGGCGACTGTTCTATGTGCACCTGAATGACAACGCCCGCGACTGGGACTGGGACATGATCCCCGGCACGGTCAGCTTTTGGGATCTGATCGAGATGATCTATTACATGGATCGGGTCAACTGGGATGGCTGGGTGGCCTATGACGTCAACTCGCGCCAGAGCGCGCCCATCGAGAGCATGAGCGCCACCATCGCCATCGTCAAGATGGCCGAGCAGTTGGTGGCTCGCATGGGCCCGGAGGAGATCGCCGGCTTTATCGCTGAGGGCAATCCCGCCACGGCCTACACCCATCTGTTCAAGTCGCTGCTATAGGCGGCGCCTCCAATGTGAATGTGATGGAGCGCGGGCGTCCCGCCCGCGACCGGCCCGAGGCCGGTTCTATGCGGCCTTGCGATATGATTCCGGGGTTGATGCGCGCCGCACGATGAGGAGAGACAACCATGAGTGATACGGCTCCGCCGGGGGCAACCGATATCCGCGAACTGGAGATCGTCGCCGCCCAGATCCGCTGCGACCTGATCCGCATGATCCATACGGCCAAGATGGGCCACCCGGGCGGCTCCCTCTCCGCCGCCGATCTGCTGGCGGCCCTCTACTTTCGCGTCATGCGCATTGACCCGGCGCGCCCTGATTGGCCCGAGCGCGACCGGTTCATCCTCTCCAAGGGCCACGCCTGCCCGGCCTGGTACGCCGCCCTGATCCGGCGCGGCTATATGGGGGCCGAGTGCGTGGGCACCCTGCGCTGCCTGGATAGCGTGTTGCAGGGCCACCCCGACATGGTCAAGACCCCCGGCGTGGATATGACCGCCGGCTCGTTGGGGCACGGCTTTTCCGCCGGGCTGGGCATGGCGCTGGCCGCCCGGGTGCGCGGCCTGGACTATCGGGTGTGGGTCATCATCGGGGATGGCGAAATGCAAGAAGGCTCGATCTGGGAGGCGGCCCTGGCCGCGCCCAACCTGGGCCTGCGCAACCTGACCGTGATCCTGGATCGCAACCGCATCCAGAACGATGACTTTGTTGACAAGATCATGCCCCTGGAGCCGGTGGCGGACAAATGGCGCGCCTTTGGCTGGCATGTGATGGAGATAGACGGCCACGACATGGCCCAGGTGGTGGGGGCGCTGGAGGCCAGCCGTGCCGCCGAGCCCCAGCCGGTGATGCTCATCGCCCACACCACCAAGGGCAAGGGGGTCAGCTTTATGGAGGACAACCCCTTCTGGCACGGCAACGCCCCCGATGCCGCCCAAACCGCCCAGGCCCTGCGCGAGATCTGCGCCGCCGCCGGATTGGAGGACGACGATGTACGCTGATCGCTACCGCCATCTGCGGCCCGGGGTGCCCGAGCTGCTGCGCGCCGGAACCCTGTTCAGCCAGGGGCAGAAACGCTCCACCCGCTTTGCCTATGCCGATGCCATGCTGGAGCTGGGCGAACAGATCGAGAGTGTGGTCATGCTCAACGCCGATGTCTCCAAAGGCATGGGCACCTTTACCTTTGCCCAACGCTTCCCCGAGCGCGAGTTCAACCTGGGCATCGCCGAGCAGAACATGATCGCGATGGCGGCGGGCATGGCCCACGCTGGCCTGATCCCGTTCGTCTCTACCTATGCCATCTTTGCCACGCTGCGCGGCCTGGACATGATCCGCAACAGTGTGTGCTACACCCGGGCCAACGTCAAGATCGCCTGTAGCCACGCGGGGATCACGCCCGCTGAGGATGGCGCCACCCACCAGGGCCAGGAAGACCTGACCATCATGCGGGCCATGCCCTACATGGCGGTCATCGCCCCGGCGGACGAGCTGAGCACGCGCCGGGCGACGCACGCCGCCGCCGCGTGGTCCGGCCCCGTGTATCTTAGCATGACCAAAGAGCCCATGCCGTTCCTGTATGACGAGAGCTATCCCTTTCAGATCGGGCGCGCCGTGACGGTGCGCGACGGCCAGGACGCTGCCATCATCGCCAACCGCGACGTGGTGGCCCAGGCGCTGCTGGCCGCCGAGATGGCCGCCGCCGAGGGGCTGGATGTGCGCGTAATAGATTGCCATACGCTCAAGCCGCTGGACGAGCAAGCCATCCTGGCAGCGGCCCGCGAGACGGGCGCCATCGTCACGGCGGAGGACAATGTGCTGGTGGGGGGGCTGGGCAGCGCCGTGGCCGAGTTGCTCATCGAGCATGAGCCCGTGCCCATGCGGCGCATCGGCCTGGGCGATACCTTTGCCGAATCCGGGCCCTATCTGGCGCTGCTGGAGCGCTATGGCCTCTCGGCGGGGCACATCCTGGGGGCGGTGCGCCAGGTAGTGGCGCGCAAGGGGGGCGCCTAAATCACGACAAGAGCGACTCGATGCCAACGCCGGGGGAGCGAGTTGCGGGCGAGCGGGCCCTCGCTCCCCCGCCGGCGCCTGTTAGAATATGGCTACCTCAGGCGTGTGGCCACGACAGCTGGCCGATCGGTCAAGCGTCGAGGAGCTCTGCACATCCCAGCTCATCCAGCGCTCTCATGCCCCTCTCCACAGCCAAGAGATCGGCCTGCCAGCCGAATAGGGACCACTGCCAGACGGGAATAAAGATACTAACCAGTATCACCGAGAGCCGATAGTCATCCCAGCACTGATCCCATGGATAGCCGCTCACACCCTGTTCCAGCAACGTGTCATAGTAGCGCTGGAGGAGCGGCCTCTCCATGCGGCGTCGGATCTCGGGCTCCCACTTGGCCGCCATCATGAACGCAAGATCAGTGCCCCCGATGGTGGCGTGCCAGAATTGCCAATCAATGATGTAGGTTTCATCAACGTTGGGTGTGCGAGAGAACAAATAGTTGCCCAGGTGCGCATCTCCGTGCACCAGCGTCAGGTTCTGTCCCGATAGGTGGCGCCGGCACAGGTTGGGCAACGACCGCAGCACACGGGCATAGGTGTCGCGCCAATGCCGGGGCAGTCGGTCTCCGAGCATCTCGACGAATGCCTCTGTGCGCCGGGCGCCATCTGCCCAGTCCGCATGGAGCCGCTCTTGCGTGGGTAACTCACCAACAAGGCTCTCCAATCGGGGATGATCCCACCAGAAAGCGTGCAGGCGAGCGAGGGCTCGGACGGCCCGCTGTGGGTTCTCTGGATGACAAGGGTCCACGCAGGCGTTGTGAGTCTCGCTGACATCCAAAAGCAACAGGTGAGACGTCTCGGCGTGTGGGTCATAGGCCGCTGCGTAGCACGGCACCGATGGGCTGCGCATCATCAGGGGCGCGAGCCTCTGATAGTAGTCGATCTCCCTGCGTACCTTGTCCGTATCCGTCTCGCCGGGAACCAGGTCTGCCCGCGAGCACTTGAGAAAAAGCCTCCCAGGGACGTTTGAGGAGGCATCGCTGGAATACGAAAGGAGCAGGCGCCATGTGAGAGAGGAAAAGCCAGCCTCTGGTGGGCTGGCCATCACCTGGGTCACATGGCCCTGATGGAGCACCCCTTGTTGGTAGAGGGCGGCCGTCAGCCACTCTGGGGTGGCCTCTTCTGCCCCCGCAATGGGGCGTTCCATCATCCCGTACCTCCCCGGGGGTCAGCAGCGGCTTTCATGCGCGCATGGGATCTGGGGTCTAGTATGTGCATCGGGGCAACGGATCTCGCGGCTATGAAAGGTCGCCGTCCCACTCTGTTACCTCCTGCCAAGGGCGGCGCGGGCGCGCCCGGGGCGCCTCGTCGGCATAGCCCAGGCTTACGGCGGCGATCAGCACATCTTCCGGGTGGCCCAGCCAATGGCGTATCTCGTCATAGATATAGAGGACATCGCAGATCCAGAGGCTGCCCAAGCCCAGGGCCTGCGCCGCCAGCAGCATGGTCTGGATGGCGCCGCCCGTGGATTGGGTCATGACGAATTGGTAATCATCGTGGAACTCGACCGGGATCTCGGAGGGGGCCCCGACATTGAACACCATGATGGTCACCGGCGCCTGGGCCACCACCTGGGCGCTCCAGGCCAGGCTGCCGCTATCGGCGTTCAGGCTCGCCAGTTTCTCGGCCTTGCGCTGCATCCGGCTGGCCAATTCGGCGGCCCGCTCGCCCTCTAGCACGACAAAGCGCCAGGGCTGGGCGTTCTTGGCCGAGGGCGCCTGCACTGTGAGGTCCAGTATCTCCTCGATCAACTCGGGCGACACAGGGCGCGCTTGAAAGCGGCGGATGCTGCGCCGCTCGCGGATGATTTGCAGGGCATCTGAACCCTGAGACATGTATCCTCCTGTTACCAAACCCGTGGGATGAGACGATCCGTGCGTTGTACATACTCAGCATACTCTGGTAGCCGCTCGATGAGGACCTGCTCCTCCCAGAGCAGCCGCCGGAGAAAGAGCACGATCAGGATCGCCGAAAAGACGAGGCACACCAACGAACTGAGGATCAGGGGCATGCCGATCACCAAAAGCATGTTGGCGGCATAGGAGGGGTGCCGGATGACGGCATAGGGCCCCTTTTCCACAATGCGCATGTTGGCCCAGGTATCCACCCGGGGGCTGAGCTCACCCTGGATTGCCCTCCGGGCGCTGTATCCCAGGACGATGCCTGCGAGGGAAAGGACAATGCCGATGATAGACAGAGTCGGCACGGTGCGCAGGGTGAGGGCGTGCTCTAGCAGGCTGCCGACGATCAAGAACCACCAGGAGTAGGTGAGCAAGTAGCGCACCCAGATAAAGTCAGCATAAGCGGCCTCGTCCGGGCCGCGAAAGGTGCGGAACTCGATGTTCACATAGAGAATGAAAAAGAAAAAATAGACATAGACGCGGATGATGTCCAGATCATCCCAGCGGCGCAGCAGATAGGCCAGGATAGCGAGAAACGCGCCGAACAGGAACGCCACGAAAAAACGGGAGAACCAGCGCACGATCTTGGAATAGGCCTTGGTGCCAAACTCGTTCACTCTATTCCTCCTGGGCTTGGGCCAAAAAGGGATCCAGCAGGGTCCCCATCTCGCGGAGCGGCCCTATCGGCTCCACGGGTTGACCAGCGTAACGCCGCTATGCACGAAATCGTCCTCATTGCGCGTAACAAGCGCCAGCCCGTGGTGCAGGCAGGTAGCCGCGATCAGCGAGTCCATCGCTGGCATGGGCCAGCCCTGACGCTCCAGATCGGCGGTCATCTGCCCCCATAGGAGCATCACCGCGCTGGTGATGGGCAGCACGCGCCCATCAAACCTGATGACGAGTTCGTCATCGAGCCAGTGGCGCAGGGCGCTCTGCCGGGCTGAAGCAGGCAGTCTCTCGATGCCCCTTTGGATCTCGCCGATGGTGATGACGCTCAAAAAGAGCCGGTTCTCGTCCTCGCCATCCACCCACTGCACCACCGCCGGGTCGGGCTGCCTGGCGACCAGCTCCGAGATGACGCAGGTGTCCAGCAAATAGCTCACAAGTCCAAACCTTGCCGCGCGCCGCTCTTGTCCCGCGCGAGATCCAGATCAACCCCGGCCAGCGGCGACTCGCGGAAAAAGTCCGAGAGCGCGCCCCTGGCGGCGATCATCTTGCGATACTCGGCCATGGAGAGGACGATGGCCACCTCCACGCCGCGCTTGGTGATGATCTGAGGGCCGTCGTTCACGGCCTGCTCCACAACGCGGCTGAACTTGTTCTTTGCCTCCTGAAGCTGCCAGACCGCGCCCATAGCCGCCTCCTGTCTAGTCTGTCTAGATTTTACTCGACAGGCTCCCCGCCGTCAAACGCCAGGGCGAGCGCCATCTCGCGGGGCGGCGCCAGCTCGGAGATCAGCAGCGGCTCCGGCTTGGCCGGGTGGCGCGCCAGGGCCAGGGCATGGCTGGGGCACGCCCGCACGCACACGCCGCATCCCATGCAGGCCTCCTCGTCCACGCACAGGGCGCCATCCAGGGTCAACGCGCCAAAGGGACAGCGCTCGACGCACAGCCCGCACCGCTGGCAGGCCTCCGGCGTGACCTGGGCCACATAGCCCGATGAGATCAGCATGGGCGTGCCGCTGCGATGGGCCGACATGGCGCCACAGCAACAGGAACAGCAGTTGCAGATGGCGTAAAAACGCCCCAGCATGGCGTCCTTGAAAAAGGCGTGATGGACGTGCCCCCGGTCGGCCTCGGCCACCAGGATGGCCGCCGCCTCCTTCGGCGAGATGGCGCGCGCCCGCTCGGGATGGTGCCCCAGCACAAAGCTGGCAAAAGGCTCGCCCACGATCAGGCAGACATCCAGGGGCAAACAGGGCTCGCGGCGAGCCACCCGGCAGGGGCAATCCAGCGCCACGATGTGGTCCGGATCCACCAGGATCAGGTCGCGGGCCGTCTCAAAGGGGATCACCTGCTCGGAGAGAGCCACCTCCACCGGTTCACGGATCTGCACCAGGCGCGTGGCCTGCTCGGTGGGCAGCACCTTGCCATGATAGCTCGCGCCCCAGCGCTTGGGAAAGAGGGCCAACGCCAGCCAGGGCGCCATGAGCGGCAGATAGCGGCGCAACTCGCGGCGTTCGCCGATGGCCGACCCGATATAGGCATAGGGCCAGCGGGCATAGACGTGGCCGTGCAGCCGCCGCTGCCAAGAGAGCCCGGCCGCCCGCCCCGCCTGCCAAAAGCGCCGTGTGGCCGCCCGCGCCTCTGCCGTGGACCCCAGGAGCCAGTTTCGGACGGTTGTCGCGATCCCCATAGGGTGCCTCCTATCATGCTTGAGCTATCCTAGCGCAAAGCGTCTCGCCCGGCAAGCAGGGATATGCTCTCGGTTACCACAAGATAACCCCCTCTCTCGCTTGGTGTCGAGAGAGGGGGCGCTTGGTCTGTAGCCGGTGGCGCTTGGACTAGTGCGCAGGTCTCTTGCGCAAGACTTTGGGAAGCTCGGCAATGATGAACAAGATAACGCTAACGCCCACACAAATAGAGAGCTGAATGGGCGTGAGCGGTTCGGTGCCAAAGATGTCCTGCAGGAACGGGGCATAGATCACGACACCCTGCATCACAACGGACAGCAGCACGGCGCCCAGCAATGGCTTATTTGTAAAGAACCCAAGCTTGAGGATTGGGATGTGATCCGAGCGTACTCCCAGAGCGCGGCCAAATTGGGAGAGCGAGAGAGTAGTAAAGACCATCGTCTGCAAAGCCTCGCCGCTCACATTGGCCAGATTGTGGCCCACCCACTGGACCGCCACTGTTGCAAGACCCAGCAGGAGCCCCATCCCCAGCATGTACTTGCCCATGCCACGCGAAAGCACGCTCTCATTGGGCGGATTGGGCGGCTGGTCCATGATGTCGGGCGCCGGCGGCTCTACGCTGAGGGCCAAAGCAGGGAGACCATCCGTCACCAGGTTGATCCAAAGGAGCTGCACGGCCGTCAGGGGCAACGGCAGGCCCAGCAGCGGGGCAGCCATCATCAGCAAGACCTCGCCCACATTGCAGGAGATGAGGTACTTGACGAACTTGCGGATGTTCTCATAGATCGTGCGCCCCTCTTCGATGGCGGCCACGATGGTGGCAAAGTTGTCATCCAGCAGCACCATATCCGCCGCTTCTTTGCTGACATCGGTGCCCGTGATGCCCATGGCGACGCCGATGTCGGCGCGTTTGAGGGCCGGGGCGTCGTTGACGCCATCGCCCGTCATGGCCACAAAGTGCCCTCTTTCTCTGAGGGCCTCGACGATGTTGAACTTGTGCTCCGGGCTGACGCGGGCATATACGCTGACCGACTCGACAATCTCTTCCAAGTCGGCCACCGACATGGCCTCCAACTCGACGCCGGTGAGCACCCGGGGGTTGGGGTCGTTCGGGTCCACGATGCCCAGATCGCGGGCGATGTGCAGCGCCGTCAGCGGGTGGTCGCCGGTGATCATCACCGGGCGGATGCCGGCGGTGCGGCACTGGGCCACGGCCTGGCGCACCTCGCGGCGTGGCGGGTCAATCATGCCCGTCATACCCACAAAGATGAGCTCTTGCTCGACCGTCGCTTCGTCTACTTTGGCCGGAAGCGCGTCAAAGGGTCGGATGGCGGCCCCCAGCACGCGCATGCCGTTCTGCGCCAGCTTGTCGTTGGCGGCCTGGATGCGCTCGCGCCAGGCATCGTCCAGCGGCTCGATCTGTCCATTGTTCCAGACCCTGTCGGATACGGCCAATAGCGAATCCACTGCGCCCTTGGCAAACGCCATATAGGGCGCGGACGGCAAGTAGCCCAGCAGTTGGCGCAGCGGGCCGTTGCCGATCTCGGCGCCCTGGGCAGGCATGCGGTGGATGGTGGTCATGCGTTTGCGCTCTGAGGTAAAGGGCGCCTCTCGTACGCGGGGCATGAACTCTTCCATGTGCGCTTTCCAGAGCCCCATGCGTGCCGCCGCCACGATTAGGGCGCCCTCGGTGGGGTCACCCACTGTGTGATAGCCCTCTTGGCCATCGTCGTTCGGCTCTAGCACTGCATCGTTGCACAACGCTCCGCCTGCCAAGAGCAGAGCCATATCTGGGTCAGGCGCGCCAAGAGGGGCTTCGTCAGGGCTGATCACAGCGCTGGCTTGGCGCAGCCTCGCCGTCAGGTTGATCTCCGCGCCGGCCACATCCAGTGCCGTCACCGTCATGCGGTTCTCGGTCAGCGTGCCGGTCTTGTCGGAACAGATCGTCGTGACGGAGCCCAGGGTCTCGACGGCGGGGAGCCTGCGGATCAGGGCGCGCCGCCGCACCATGCGTTGCGCCCCCAGGGCCAGTGAGATCGTGACCACGGCGGGCAGTCCTTCAGGGACGGCAGCTACCGCCAGGCTGACGGCCAGGAGGAACATGTGCGCGATGGTCTCCCCTCCCAGCAAGATGCCCTCGGCGAACACGATGGTGACGATGATCAAGGCGCCGATGGCCAGCCACTTGCCCAACTCGGCCATGCGCCGCTGCAACGGGGTGCTCTCCTCCGAGACCTCTTGGAGCAGATGGGCGATGTGCCCCAACTCTGTGCGCATGCCGGTTCCCGTAACGATGGCTGCGCCGCGACCATAGACCGCCGTGGTGCCCATGAATACCATGTTCAGCCGGTCGCCCACCGGGGCCGTCTCGTCATCTAGCGCGTCCTCGACCTTTTCCGCCGGCACCGATTCGCCTGTGAGGGCGGCCTCTTCGATTCGCAGGTTGGCTGATTCGATCACGCGGCCATCCGCCGGGATGCGCAGTCCTGCGTCAATCAACACGATATCGCCAGGAACGAGCTGAGTGGCGGGCAGCTCTCGGATTTGGCCCTCGCGCCGCACGCGCACCAGCGATACCGCCATCTGTTTCAGCGCGGCCATGGCCCGTTCGGCGCGGTACTCTTGGGTAAAGCCCAGGATGGCGTTGAGGATGACGATGATCAGGATCATGATCCCGTCAACATACTCCCCGCTGCGCTCAATGATCGCCAAAGCGAAGGCGATCACAGCAGCTACGATCAGCACGATGACCATGATCTCGGTGAACTGACCCAAGAAAATCAACAGGGGATTGCGCCCGGGGCGTTCATCGAGCTGGTTGGGGCCGTATTCCGCCAACCGGCGGGCGGCCTCCTGCTCGCTCAGCCCTTGTGGGCTCGTCTGCAGCTCGCGCAGCGTGTCCTCAATCCGTTGGGTGTGCCAGACTGCCATACTCGCGCTCCTTCCGCTTGGCTAGAGGGTTGCCGTACACACAGAAGCGTAAGCCCAAGCCATCTGCCCGCCGTGGGCATGATGGCGCAACACACACACGCATTGAATCTATTATATGCGAAGAGGGCGTGTTAGGTCAATGCAAATCTGTTCGGATTCTGCAGGATTTTGCGCTAACAGATGAGGGGGGGCTCGGTGCTCTGCAGGCGCCCCTGTTCCCAGATCAACTGGGCCACTGGGCTCTGCACCCCCAAGAGCTGCTGCAGCGATCGCCGAAAAGCGACAGGGTCGCCCGTAGTAGCAAACGCAGTCTGGCCCCTTGGTGTCTGGTTATCTGCGGACAGGCCCTCTTGCGCCAGCACTCGTACAGTCTGCCATGCGACGGCGTCACTGGGTTCCAGCAGTGTCACGTCTGGCCCAAGGATGCGATGCAGCAGCGGTGCGACAAAGGGATAGTGGGTGCATCCCAGCACCAACACGTCGGCCCCCGCCGCGATGATGGGCGCCAGGCAGGCCCGCAGAAGAGCCTCCGTCTCCGGTCCGTCCACCTCCCCGGCTTCGATCTGCTCCACCAGTCCAGGGCAAGCCTGGGAGACCACCTGAATGCCGGAGGCATAGCGCTCCTGCACCTCGCGGTAGAGATAGCCCGAGATGGTGGCGTGGGTGGCCAGCACGCCCACTGCGCCCTGCTGCGTCAACTCGACAGCGCTCTTGAGAGCGGGCACCATGCCGACGATAGGCAGGCTACCCATACGCTCTCGCAGGGCGGGCAACGCGCTGGCCGAGGCGGCATTGCAGGCCACCACGATGGCCTTGGCGCCGGTTGCCCGCAGGTGCTCGGCAATGCCGAGGGCAAGGGTCTGAATCTCGGCAGGGTCGCGGTCGCCATAGGGGCAGTGAAAGCTATCGGCCACGTAATAGAACCGCTCGCCCGGCAGGTGTTCCCACAGGGCGCGCAGCACCGACAGGCCCCCTACGCCCGAATCGAATACGCCGATGTGCTCTGTTGGCAGGCTGTTTGCCAATTCACTCCTCCCAGATGCCGGCGGCGCGCCGCACCAGGCTGGCGAACAGCGCCCGGTGGAGTGCGTCGGGGGCGTTCTGCAGTTCCTCGGGGTGCCACTGGACCCCGAGCACAAAGCAGCTCGGGGCAGCGCCCTCGATGGCCTCGATGACCCCGTCAGAGGCGCGCGCCGTGATGCGCAACCCCTGGCCCAGGGCCTCGATGGCCTGGTGGTGGGTGCTGTTCACACAGAACTCGCCCGAGGTTTCTTTGCCATCGCCATCGTATAGGCGGCCCAGCAAGCTATCGGGTTCGATGCGCACGGTGTGGGCCGGGTGATCGCGCGGCAAGGTGGGGGGCGTGCGATGGGGCAGGGCATGGGGCAGCGCCGTGGGGATATCCTGGATCAGGCTGCCCCCGGCGGCCACATTGAGCACCTGGATGCCCCGGCAGATGCCCAACAGCGGCAGGCCATCTGCCAGCGCCCGGCGCGTCAGCGCCAGCTCTAGCGTGTCGCGGGCAGGGACGATATCCGAGCAGAGCCCCGTGTCGCCAGCGCCATAGGTCTCGGGGGCCAGGTCGCCGCCGCCGCACAGCAGCAAGCCATCCAGGCGCTCATAGACGGCCCAGAGGCCCTCGGCCTCGCTTAGCAGGGGGATGGGCGTGGGAACGCCCCCGGCGGCCTGCACGGCGCGGGCATAGGTAGGAGAAAGGGCCCACTGCTCGCGCCCTCCGGCGATCGCTACCGTCATTGGCAGGCCGATATGGGGTGGCCTCAAAGCGCCTCTCCTGCTCTGGCCGGGTTGAATGGCTGTATGAATGCTCTATCTCGCCCCATACACCGGGTCTTGGCCGACCCAGGCGCTCGGCGCGATGGCCGGGATCTGGGCGCGCTCCTCGGGCGTCAGGGCGATGGCCGCCCCTTGCACCGTATCGTTGAACTGCTCCAGGTTGCGCGCGCCGATGATGGGGCAAGTGATGCGCGGATCGCCCAACACCCAGGCCACGGCGAGCTGTGCCGGCGTAACGCCACGTTCCTGCGCTGCCTGCACAAAGGCCTCCACAATGTCCAGGGCCCCCTCGGTATAGTAGCGCTCGTGGTACATCTTGAACGCTTCCAGGCGCGCGCCGGTGGGCATGGGGCCGCCGCGACGGTACTTGCCCGTGAGCATGCCCGCTGCCAGCGGGTTGTAGTTGATCACCCCGAGGCCCTCATCCGCGCAAAGGGGCAGCAGCTCGATCTCGATGCCCCTGTTGAGGGCGCTGTAAACCGGCTGGAGGCTGACAAAGCGCGTCAGCCCGTCGCGCCGGGCGATGTGTAGATACTTGGAGAGCTGCCAGGCTTTGAGGTTCGAGCAGCCGATATAGCGCACGACGCCCTGGTGCACCAGGTCATCCAGCGCGGCCAGGGTCTCCTCGGGGGGCGTGGTGGGATCCCAGCGGTGGATCTGGTACAGGTCAATGACATCGGTTTGCAGGCGATGGAGGCTGGCCTCCACGGCGCGCATGATGTGTAGCCGCGAGAGGCCGCCATCGTTGGGGCCGCTGCCCGTCTGGCCATATACCTTGGTCGCCAGCACGATCTCGTCGCGGTTGCCGCGCTGGGCCAGCCAACGCCCCACGACCCGCTCGGAGGCGCCGGCGGTATAGACATCCGCCGTATCTATCAGGTTGCCGCCCAGTTCGACATAGCGATCCAGGATCTGGAAGGAGGCTTCCTCATCGGCCTCGCGGCCAAAGGTCATGGTGCCCAGGCAGATGCGGCTCACCTTGACGCCCGCAGTTCCCAAACGTGTGTATTCCATCGTTCTATCCCTTCTCCGGCCAGCGCCGGATGGCGAACGCGAACTCGATGGCCTGGGCATCGCAGACGGCCTGGCAGGGATGAAACCCTGCCCTACAGGCCACACAATTGGCCTCTCCCGTGCAGCAATGCTCACATGCAAAGCTGGGCATGCCATCCTCGCCCAGCACGATGGCGCCGCAGGGGCAGGCCGCCGCGCAGAGGCCGCAACCGGTGCAACGCTCCCGTAGCAGCGTGGGGCTGGCGCAGCCGCGCAGAACGCTAGCCACCGCTCCCCCCCGCCTCTCGTTCCAACGCCTCGCGTTGCAGGATCACGAGCTGGCCCCGTTCCCGGCGCACCAAGCCCTCTTGGACGAAATCGCGCAAGATGCGCCCCACTACGTCGCGCACGGTGCCGATATGGGCGGCGATGCGCTCCTGGGTCCAGCGCTCCTGGGGTGGGGCTTGCTCGGCGTGTTCCAGCAAAAAGGCCGCCAAACGCATGCGCACCGTATCCAGCGCCAAACCGCGCACCGTTTCACTCAGCCCGCGCACATCCCGGGCCAAGCGTCGGGCCAAGACCCAGGCCAGCCCGGCGTGCTCCCTCAATAGCATTACCAGCGCGTTGCGTTCGATGGCCAGCAGCGCCAGATCCGTGAGCGCCTCGGCGGTGGCGATCTGGGGGCCCCCATCCAGGGCTGCGGCCAGGTTCAGGGCGTGCCCTGGCCCGACATAGTCCAGGATGTGCTCGCGCCCCTCAGCCGAGATTTGGCGCAAGGCGGCAAAGCCGTGTTCCACCCAATACAGGCGCCGGCAAGGGTCGCCCGCGAGAAAGATGATCTCGCCTGTGGAGGCCGTGCGGCGGCTCAGATGCTGCGCCAGGTCGCGCAGCGCCTCCGCTGGGGCATCGCGAAAGAACGGCCAGCGGCCAAAGCGGCCGGCCAGTTCGGCCGCCTCGCCCAGCGCATCCCGTGTCGCCGTTTGCCCCAGACCGGCCGTCATGGTTGCATCAATCCAGCGTGATCTGGCCCTGGCCCCGGTAGGCGTGGGGGGCGTCAAAGGCAGCCGAGGTGCCGACTCCCACAATGATGTCATAGGTCTGCCCCGGCTCCAGGGGCTTGTCATACGGATCGCCCGAGTTCAGGAGGCGCAGCGCCTCAAAGCGGAAGAACGGGCCATCCTGCACGGCGGCCCACTCGAGGATATCCATCGAGCCGCCCAGCTCGGTGTCGGGCGGATGGGTTGCGCCCGTCGTCCCTTGCCCCCAGGCGTCCCAGATCTTGGGCTCGCCGTCGAACGCGGCGATGGTGAAATCCGCCCCTTGCATCTGGCGGTCTGGGTCAAGGCCGATGCCCAGCCAGCCCTGGGTCTGCGCCTCGGCGGCGAGGTACAGATAGGTGTCGTCGTTGGCCCAAAAGACCGCTATCGGCCCGAACACGAGCTGGCCCGAGTACTCGCCCTCGGAGATCACGCCATCGAATACCCAGCGGCTGGTCGCGTCCGGGTCTCCGGCCTCCTCGGGCTCTGGATAGGCCTCGCTATCGGGCGCTACGGGCTGCTCCGGCGCAGGATACTCCCCGATCTCCTCCTCTTCCGGCGGCGCAGGGTAGGCTTCCTCAGCCTCGACCGGCGTCGTGGGTGTGGGGGGCGCCTGCGTGGGCGTGGGTGCGACCTGGGTGGGAGCAGCCTCTGTCGTAGGAGTGGGCGTGGGCTCTGGCGTGGCCTTGGGGCCGCAGGCGGCCAGCGCAACCACGGCGAACAACAGCACGAATATCGCTAACCTGTTCACAATAGACTCCTTCATGTGCGCGCCGCCAAACTTGGCGGCGCAACCCTTGCCAGTTTGCTGTCTTTTGACTACCATGTGCATTGTAGCCAGAGCGATAGCCTTTGGCAACTGCAAGGCCGATTGCCGCGCAAAGGAAGCAGGATGGACGAACCCGCATCACTCGATCAACGCCTAGCCCAACATGCGGCCTGGTGGCAAGGCCAGGCGCTGCTGGTCTCTCGCAGCCCCCACCCCGGCCTGGGCGACCTTTGGCTGCCCCTGGCAGATGGCTCTGTGGCCCCAGGTGATATGGATCTCGCGCCCGAGATGCTGGATCTGGACCGGCTGGCAGGGCCGCAGCGCGAGCCGGGCCCGCTGGCCTTTGTCGAGCATGTGGTCGAGAGCGATGCCCCCTATGTGCGGGTGCCCTGGCTAGAGGCGATCCTGGGGTGCGGCATCCACGCCACCATTCAGGGCGGCAGCATGCGGGCGCTCAAAATGGCCTCGTCGTGGGACGAGTGGCCGCTGGCCGACCGCTCGCGCGGCCCGGCGTGGCGCGCAACCCTGCTAGAGCTGCTGGAGAGGATGGTCGCGAGGGCGGCAGGCCGCATCGCCATCACCCAGACGCTGATGCGTGGCCCCTCGGATCTGGCCGAGGCGGCCCTGGGCCCCGAGCTGATGAGCTATTCCCTCTACGACCATCCGCGCGAGCTGACCGCCTTTTTGGAGCGGGCCGCCGAGCTGTTCATCTCGGTGCTGCAAGACCAACTGGCGCGCATCCCTCGCATTCAGGGCGGCATGGTGAACCCTTTTGGCATCTGGGCGCCCGGCACGGTGGCGCGCAGCCAGTGCGACGCCTCGGCCTTTCTCTCGCCCAGGCAGTATGCCCATTGGATCTGGCCCCACGACCGGGCCACCTGCGAGGCGGCGGACTATGCTGTCATTCACCTGCATTCGGGCAGCCTGCACGTGCTGGAGCCGATCCTGGCGGGCCCCAGCCCCCAGGCCGTGCAAGTGAGCATAGACCCGCCTCCCAGCTCGCCGCCCCTGGCCGAGCTGTTGCCCGCCTTTCGGCGCATCCTGGCGGCCAAGCCCTTGATCGTGGATGGCCCGATGGAGGAGCGCGATCTGGAGATGTTGTTGGCAAACCTGCCGCATGGGGGCCTGTGCGTTCTGGTGCGGCAAGGCACCTGGTAGCAGTGCGCAGTGGAGATTTCGAGAGATAAAGGAGCCAGAAGAATGGAACGCGTGCGTTACGGGATCGTCGGCGTCGGAGGCATGGGCACGGGGCACGCCCACACCATGCAGCGCATTGACGAGTGCGCCCTGGCCGCCGTGGCAGACATGGCGCCCGAGGTGGCCGAGGTGGTGGGCGAAGAGTTCAACGTGCCCTATTTTGTGGACTATCACGACCTGGTGGATAGCGACACGGTGGACGCCATCATTGTGGCGACGCCCCACTACCACCATCCCGAGATCGTGATCTATGCCCTGGAGCGGGGCAAGCCGGTGATCTGCGAAAAGCCCATCGCCGTGACGGTCTCGGCTGCCGATGCCATGCTGGCGGCCTATGAGCGCACAGGCACGCCCTTTGCCGTCATGCACCAGCAGCGCAGCGAGCCGGTTTGGCAGGCGGCCCACAAGCTGGTGGCCGAGGGGCGGCTGGGCGAGATCTATCGCACGATGCTGGTCTATGCCGATTTTCGCAGCCAGGCCTACTACAACTCGGCGGGCTGGCGCGCCACCTGGGCGGGCGAGGGCGGCGGCGTGCTGATCAACCAGGCGCCCCACTCGATTGACCGCTTTACATGGCTGGCCGGCCTGCCCAGCCGGGTGACGGGCTATACCGCCACCAAGGGCCATGTGATCGAGGTCGAGGACGTGGCGGCGGCCCTGCTCGAATACCCCAATGGCGCGGTGGGCTATATCTACTGTTCCACCACCGAGGCCCCGGGCACCGATATCCTGGAGCTCTCGGGCGAGCGGGGCAAGCTGCAGGTGATCGGCAAGGACCTGCGCTTCTGGGAGGTCCCCAAGGGCGTGCGCGGCTTTTCGGACGCGTCAACCGAGATGTGGACGCGCCCCGACGCGGTGGAGGTGCCGGTCGAGATCCCCGAGCGCGAGGCGGGGCATATCGCCATTCTGCGCAACATGGCGCGCCACCTGCTGCACGGCGAGGAACTGCTCTCGCCCGGCGTCGAGGGCCTGGCCACCGTCGAGATGATCAACTCGATCATCCTTTCGGGCCACGCGGGCGAGCCGGTGAGCGTGCCCGTGGATCGGGAGCGCTATGACGCCTTTTTGGCGGGGCTGGTCGCCACGTCCAACTATGGCAAAAAGGCCACGGGCCCCGATCTGCGGGTGACGGACGACGTGCACCACTGAGCGCAGCGCGCAGAGATGCAAGACGCGGCAGGGGTGATGCTTACGGTGGCCCGCCACCGGACGTCGCCCCTGTTTGGCGCTGGGATGGCAGACTACCGAAAGGGGAGGCGCTCTTGCCAGAACTGATCCTTGACGCACTGGGGCGCGATGAGCTACCCGCCCTGCTGGCCCTCTGTCGCGAGACCGGCTGCTGCGGCGGGGACGCCGATCTGGCCTGGCTGCGCCACCGCACCCTGGGCGATCCCAGCGTGGCCCTGGACTTGATGTTGGCCGCTCGCTGCGGCGATGACCTGGCGGGCTTTGCCATCGGGTGTGTGCGCGGCGCGCAGGGCGTCATCAAGGCCTTCGCCGTGGCCGGACCCTACCGCCGCCAGGGGATTGCCACACGCCTGCTGGACGAGCTAGAGGCGCGACTGGCGCGGCGCAGCCTGCCGACGGCCTATGTGGGCGGGGTGGGGCCCAACTTTTTCGCCACCGGCGTCAGCCTGCGCCAGATGCCTGCCATCGCACTGCTGATGCGCCGGGGCTACACCACCGACCGCGTGGCCCGGGTGGATATGCAGGCCAACCTGGCCCGAGCCGACTGGGACACCGAGGCACAGCAAGCGCGACTGGCCTCCCAGGGGATCGCCGTGAGGCGGGCCCGGTCCGACGAGGTAGAGCAGGTGGCTGCCTTTGCGGCAGAACACTTTGCGGACGCCTGGCGGGCGGAGGTACTGGATGCGGGGCACTATGACCCACCCGCCCTCTTTGTGGCCCATGAGGGGCCGCGCCTGATCGCCTTTGCTGCCCACGAGGCCCTGGGCCCAGCCTACTTTGGGCCCACGGGCACCCTGTCTGCACAGCGTTCCCGAGGGATCGGCGGCCTGCTGCTCAAGCTCTGCCTGGGGGACATGCGGGTAGCGGGGCACCCTGTGGCGCGCATGGCGTGGGCCGGCCCGGTGGACTATTACGCGCGCGTCGTGGGCGCCGAGGTCACCGATGCCTTTTGGTGCTTTGAGAAGCCGCTGGCGTAGACGACGCTACGCCCCCTCGCCCCGCTCCGGCTCGTCCAGTTCCCGCTCCCACACCCGCAGGCCATAGCGGCTCAGGTAGAGGGGGATGTTCTGAAAGAGGGGGTTGGTCTCCTCGATGGCCCGCAGCATGGCCCGCTTGCGGCTCATGGAGGCGCCGCACAGCAGCGTGATCGAGCCGCCCTCGCCCCCCGCGCCGTTCACCTTCCAGCCCAGGGCGCCGTGGGCCTGGGCGATCTCGATGATCTGCTCCGCCTCGTGGCTTACCAGGGCGGGGTGCAGCGCCCGCTGGGCCTCGGTGTTGCGGATCATGGCCTGGCCTAGCGCCGCGAAATCCCCGGCATAGACCGCATCCCGCGAGGCCCGCGCCTCGTGGCGCAGACGTTCGAGCTGGGGGTTGTCCGGTCCGGCATCCTCCAGGCCGTGGATCACCATCTCGTGCACGGCGGACGAGCTGTGGCTGCGCCCCAGGAACACCAGGCACAGCCGCCGCTCCAGTTCCCACCAGACCGGATTGGTCACCAGGATCTGAGAGACGGCGGCATAAGGGTACTGGAACATCTCGATATAGTTGATGCCCCCATAGGCGGCGCAGAGCTGGTCCTGGATGCCGCTCTGTTGGCCCAGCATCTCGGTCTCGATGCGGTGCGCGGCATAGGCTACCTCCAGCGGTGTCAGCCTGCCGGGGGTGAGTTGGTCCAACGCGCCGATGAGGGCCACCGTCACCGAGGCCGAGGTGCCGGTGGAGCAGCCCGCCGGCGCCTCGGAATAGATCGAGATCTGCACCGAGAGGCCCTCGGGCACGCCCATATAGTCAATGGCCGCCTCTAGCAGCGGATGCTGGATCCATTCATGGCGCTCGTGGCGCGGGAACACGGCATAGCGAACGCCCAAGTTCTCGGCATTCAGGATCACCCGGTGGCGGGCGCCATCGCGGGGCCGCACCTCGATCTGCACCTCGACATACGGATAGACGCCGATGTTGAAAATGCTGCCGCGCTCGGCGAACCAGGTATCGGTCCAGCCGCCATTGTCGCACACGCGGATCGGCGCGACGCTGTTGATGATGCAGGGGGTCGCGAGCATTGGCCTCTCTCCCATCTCTTGCCCTTGAATCTCTGGCCCGGCGGACGTATTCTATGCCGCGTAGAGTCCCTTGTCTAGCGTTGCCCTGTGGGGCAGAAAGGAACCGCGATGAAGACCGGAGCCGCGTTGCTGCAAGAGATTGACGCGCTACAGCTCGAGCCGGGGAGCCTGGCCTTCTGGTGGCTGGGCCAGATGAGCTATGTCCTGAAAATCCGGGATACGGTGTTCTACCTGGACCCCTACCTGGCCCCTGGCCGTTTTCGCAACGTGCCGCCTCTGTTGGACCCTGCCGAGATCACCCATGCCGCCTGGGTGTTTGGCTCCCACGATCATGGCGACCACATTGATCCCTATGCCACGCCGCGCATCGCCCAGGCCTCGCCCCAGGCGCGCTTTGTCTGCTCGCAAGTGGCCGCCAAACACGTGGCCGAGCTGGGCGTGCCCGAGGAGCGCATCGTCGCCCTGGATGACGGACTCACCTGGGCCGATGATGACCTCTCCATCACCGCCATCCCCTCCGCTCACGAGTTCCTGGATCGCGATCCCGACCTGGGCTATCCGTACCTGGGCTTTGTGATCGAGATGGACGGCGTGGCCGTGTATCACGCGGGCGACACCTGCCGTTACGAGGGGCTGCTGCCCCGCCTGGCGCGCTGGGAGCTGGATGTGGCGTTCATGCCCATCAATGGGCGCGACGCCGAGCGCCTGGCCCGCAACTGCATCGGCAACATGACCTATCAAGAGACGGTGGACCTGGCGGGCGAGCTCGAGCCGCGCCTGACGGTGCCCGGCCACTATGAGATGTTCAGCAACAACTCGGAGAACCCCCAGTTGTTCGCCGACTATATGAGCCTGAAATACCCGCACCTGCGCTTTTGGATCGGCGAGCACGGCACGGCGGTCATCGTGCCGCCGAGGTAGCCGGTAAACGGGCCAGCCACCGGAACCACCGAGTGAGCGCCCCCTCTCCACAAGCATCGTGGGGGAGGGGGCGCATCGTCTATTGTCCGTCGCCCTCTGCCTCTACACCAGCCCCATGCGCAGGTACTGCTCCGGCGGGGCGTCGGATTCCCGCATGGCCTTGCACAGCAGTTCGATATAGCGCTGCTCGATGGGCTGGCCCGCCAGGTTGTGCTCCTGGCGTGGATCGTTCCGCCGGTCAAAGAGCAGCGTCTCGCTGATGAACTGGGAGCGCGGGCGGTGCATGGGAAGCCGAAAGACGGGCATCTCGGTATAGGGCAGAAAACGCCCCGCCTCGATGGATGCAAAGGTCGTGGGCGGCCAGTAGCGGATGAAATTGGCGGGCATGGCGCCGTACTGGTAGAGCGGCTCGTTGGCCTCTGTCGCGGGCGCCCGCAGGTAGGCGTGGCGCCCATCGGTGACGCTGATGGTGGAGCCGTGCCAGCCATACAGGGCATACTCACGGGCCGGCGCCTGGGCATCGCGCAGGCAGGGCCACCAGGAGATGCCGTGGATCGGGTGCTCCCAGGCCAGGCCGAAATGCTCCAGCAGGGTGGGGGCCAGGTCAATGTTCTGGGTGATCTGGTCGCGCCGCTCGCCGCCGCGCTCGCCGCCGGGCAAGTGTACCAGCAGCGGGATGTGGGCCAGCTCGTCATACGAGTGCATATAGTTCTTGGCCAACAGGCCGTGCTCCCCCAGCATGTGCCCGTGGTCGGTGGTCAGGATGATCAGGGTGTCCTCCATGCAGCCCTGGCGCTCCAGCTCGTCCAGCAGCAGGCCCACCCAGCGGTCGGTCATGGTGAGGCAGGCGGCGTACTGGCGGCGCAGGTGCAGCAGCGCCTCGGGGTCCAGGTCGTCCGGTCCGTAGGTGGGCCAGATCAGCTCGGGGCCCTCCCAATCGTCGCCGTACATGTCCAGGTACTCTTGCGGCACGTCAAAGGGCTCGTGGGGATCAAACGCCTCCACCATCAGGAACCAGTTGTCCTCCTGGCCGTTGGTGCGCACCCAATCAATGGCCGCGGCGAACGTGCGCTGGCTGGGGTAATCCTCCTCGCGCTTGAATGCGGTGCGGTTGCGGGCATAGGGCCTGGCCCAACGCCCCAGGTGCGGCGGCTCGACCGGGGGCTTGACCGTCGAGATCCACTTGTCCGATTCCTGGCCGCGATGCAGGTCCCAGGTGTCGAATGTGCAATGATAGTTCTCGCCCCCCACCTCGAAATAGTGATAGTGGTCGGTCACCAGGTGGGTGAATATCCCCTGTCGCGAGAGGGTCTCGGTAAAGCAGACATCGAACGGCTCGACGCCGCCCCAGGCGCGCTCTAAAAAGTTGAGGCGCCCCGTGAGGATATCGCGCCGGGCGGGCATGCAGGGCGCCGACCCGATAAAGTGGTTGTCAAAGCGCACCGAGCGCTCTGCCAGGCGCTGCATGTTGGGCGCAATGACCCAGTCGCTGCCATAGACGGGCAGCAGGTGGCGGTTCAGGCTATCGAGCAGGATCAAGACGGCTTTCATGTTGCTTCCTCCATGACTGTGGTGTTCCTCTGAGGGCGGTGGCCCTCGGCGATCTCCGCCGCCAGGCCGCCACCTGGGCGTGGCGTGCCCGCGCCCCGCTTTGGAGAACGGGCGGCCTCACTCTACAATGGGCGCATTCAAAAGGGAAGGAACTGCCCATGGGCCTCAACGGGCTACTCGACGCCGCGCCGATCCTGATGCTGATCGCGCTGGGCGTCGTGATTCGCAAAATCGGCATGCTAGACCAGCGGGGCGGCCTGGCCCTCACCCGGCTGGCCTTTAACGTCACCATTCCGGCGGCGATCTTTGTCTCGATTGCGCGGGCCGATTTCGAGCCGACCCTGCTCTGGATGCCGGTGCTAGGCTTTGTCGTGCCCATCCTGCTGGCCGGGCTGATGTACCTGACCACCCGCCGCCTGGCGGATCGGCCCCGGCAGCGCGGCCCCTTGCTGGTGGGCATGGTGGTGCTGGGCGTGTTCGCCTTTCCCTTTATGGAGTTGTTCTTTGGGCCCGGCGGCCTGGCGCGCATCGCCCTATATGATGTGGGCAACGCCTTTTACTCGGGCATCGTGGCCGTCACCCTGGCGCGACACTTTGGTCGCGATGGGGGCGATGGCAGCGCCATCTCGTGGCGGCGCGTGCTGACCTCGCCCATCCTGGTGGCCGCCATCGCAGGCGTGGTCTTTACCGTGGCAGAGCTTCCCCTCACGGGGCCGTTCGCCTCCTTCTGCGACCGGCTGGCCGTGGCCAACACCCCCCTGGCCATGATCGCTGTGGGCGTGTTCCTGCGCCCCCAACGCGCCTATGGCGCTCTGGTCGCCCAGTTCGTCCTGATCCGCATGGTGATCGGCGGCCTGCTGGGCTGGGGCCTGGGCCTCTTGCTGGGCCTGGATGGCCTGAGCCTGATCGCCGGGACCGTCGGCTCCTCGCTGCCGGCGGGCACCACGGTGCTGGTGCTCTCTGGCAATGAGGGGCTGGATGCCGAGCTGGCCGCCTCGTTGGTTTCGGTCTCGATCCTGGTGGGCGCTGTGGTTGTGAACGTGCTACCGCATATCCTGGCCGCCATCTATCTGTAGCGCACTCGGGCGCTGCCGAGGAAGCGCCTCTTCCTGGTGGCCCAGGAAGAGGCGCAGACGCTCTGTTCAGCTCTCGAAATACCACTGCTCCGGGTATTCGGGATAGCACCAGAGGCAATCCCACACCCAGTAGCCGTACTCGGCCACGTTGCGCAGCGAGTTGCGCACCACCAGCGGGTGCGGCGCTTGCCCCACCGTGCCGATGGTCCAGATATGCTCGGCCTGGGCGCGCAGGACGATGGCCGCCGATTCGTCATTGTCGGTGCGGTTATAGTCGTCCAGCGCATTGTACAACGCCTTGATGTACTCGGGCGGCTCGATCCCCTGCTCGCCTCCGGTCCGATACCACAAGCCCCACAGGACCCCAAAACAGGACTCGTCGCCATAGTTGGGGGTGAGGAACTTGGGCTCGCGCAGGAACAGGATGTCCGACATAGAGCCGCCGTGCCACAGGGTCATGGGCACCTCGTTGGCCAGCACCCTCTGGGTCAGCAGGTTGCGGGTGATGGATTTGTACTGGATCTCGATGCCGATCTGCCGCCAGTACTCGGAGACCAACTCGGTGATGGCCCACTTGGGCGTCTCGGTCTCGACAAAGTCGAACGAGATGATGATCGGGCGCTTGCTGACAGGCCATAGACGGTGCGTGCGGGCCGCGTTCCATTCCAGCCCCATATCGTCCAGCATCTCGTTGGCGCGCTCCTGGTCGAAATCCGCATAGGCCGCGCCATACTCGGGGCGATAGTGCCGCGAGGCCTCGATCACCGTCATCTGGCGGTTGACGGCGTTCCCGAAATAGATCACGTTGTTGATCTCTTGTCGGTTGATGGCCAGCGAGAGGGCCTGCCGAAAGCGGTCGTCGGTAAAGACGCCCCGCCACTCGTCATCCTCATAGTTCTGGTTGGGCGTGTACTGGCATTCGCTGCCCTTGCCCGAATCCCAAAGGATGATGCGGCAGTCCCTTTCCTCGGCGCCCTGAGCATAGGTAGTATAGTTCTGGATGTTGTTGTTAAAGCCGGCGAAATCGTACGAGCCGCCCACCACCTTGGCATCCAACAGGGAGAGGTCTGCCACCCGGTCATGGATCATGGTGTCAATGTAGGGCAGTTGGTTGCCCTCCGGATCCACCATGTAAAAGAACGGGTTCCTCTCGAAAAAGACCGTCTGGGGCGAATCGCGCACGGGCACAAAGGAGGCCAGCCTGGGGCGCTCGACGCTTTGCCACATATTGGCCTCGCGGTTGAACAACTGGTACCAGAAATCGAACCCGGCTTGCTTGGCCAGCGCCTCGGCATTGGCGTTATGCTTGATGTGGAACTGCCTGAGATAGTGGGCCGGCTTGAAGGCGCCGCCGCCCAGGCCATACTGGTGGGCCATGTTCACCAGGATGAACGACGGGTTGGGGGCGTGAAAGTGGATTTTGACCGTATAGTCGTCTACCTTGGTCAGGTCCATGATCTGGCCGCCAGGGCGAAAGCCCAGGGCCGCCAGGGGCGTGATCTCGCTGTTGAGCAGCATGTCCTCATACCAGAACACCACGTCATCCGCCGTTAGCGGCGCCCCATCGGACCACTTCATGCCCTTGCGCATGTAGAGCGTCAGGTCAATGAAATCGGGCGTGAACTCCCACTCTTTGATCACGTTGGGCACGGCGTGGGTGAGGTCCTTGGAGAAGCGCAAATAGTCCTGCTGCTCCGAGATGCGCTGCACGTCACCGCCGCTCAACGTTGTCGAAAGGGACCCCGCCTGGATCGCGCCGCCATAGCGCCCGATGCCCTCGATGACAGGCACCACCAGCGGCTCCTCGGGCAGACGCTCGTCCACCGGCGGCAGAGCGCCGCTCGCCACGCGGCTCGCCAGCATGGGCGATTCGTGATATTTGGCCGCCGGAGGGGGCGTCGCAGTAGGGGCCGTTACCTGCACCTCCTTTTCCACCACGACGGTGACCTGCTTCTCGACCTCCTTTTCCACCACGATCGTCTCTTTGACGATCTTTTCGACTATCTCGGGCTCTTGTGCGCAGGCGGCCACAATGGCGCTCGCGGTGGCGAGGCCGGTGAGGCGGATGAACTCCCGACGGGTGTGCCTTTGCGGTTCCATGACATACCTCCCTGTACATACACTACAGCCAGGCAATGCAGCCGTGGGGGTAGAGAAGCCATGTCGAGGCTGCCGGGATTGGGACGTTACTCGCCGGACCTCCTTTCTACATACGAGTGGCGCGCGATGCGTAGCAGCGACCTGGCCGCCGAACAGCAAACGAGTCAATCGCTCTCCGATTGACTCGTTTGCTCACACCGTCTCTCCTCCTTCATGGGGCAGATAGGTCTGGTTGTTATCGTTTGGCTGCTGGCTCATCTCCATAATGAACCACCGGGAGCCCAATGTCAAGGGCCAGATGGCCAATCCTTGGCCAATCCGTTTTGACGCGCTGGCGCGGACGTGATACTTTCAGAGGCGATAGCAGGCCAATACCTATTCTGGGGAGTGTATACATGGCGGCGATACGAGAGCAATTGGAGCGCGCGAGCGGCGATCATTGGCTGCATCTGGGAAGCTGTGCGGCGGCCGTCGAAGAGGCCCTGGCGCAACTGGAGGCCAGGGGCGCATCCGACGCCATCTGGGGCCGGCATGGCGAGCTGTGGAGCGACGACCCGCAAGAGGCGCGCGAGATCGAGCAACGCCTCGGCTGGCTGGATCTGCCCGATACGATGCGCATCGAGACGCCGCGTCTGGAGGCCCTGGCCCTGGAGTTGCAGGCCGCCGGCATCCGGCGGGCATTGCTGCTGGGCATGGGCGGCAGTAGCCTGGCCCCCGAGGTGTTGCGCAGCGTGTTTGGCGTCGCGCCCGGCCTGATTGATGTCACCGTGCTGGATGCTACGGATCCCGAACAGATCGCTCGCGTGGAACGGCAGGATGACTTGGAGGCCACGGCGTTCATCGCCGCCAGCAAATCGGGCACCACCGCCGAGACCCGCACGCTGATGGAGTACTTTGCTGGGCAACTGGAGCCCATCGTGGGGGGAGAGTGGCCCCGACACTTTATCGTCATCACCGATCCGGGCACCCCGCTGGCGACCCTGGCCCAGGACGAGGGGCTGCGCGCCTGCTACATCAACCCGCCCGACGTCGGGGGGCGCTATTCAGCCCTTTCGCTGTTCGGCCTGGTGCCTGCGGCCCTCAACGGAGCGGACTGTCGCCGATTGCTGCGGAGCGCGCGGGCCATGGCTCACCGCTGTCGCGCCAGCGTGCCCGACCGCGAAAACCCCGCCGCCGTTCTGGGCGCTATCCTGGGCGCCTGCGCCCGCCAGGGGCGCGACAAGCTCACCTTGCTCACCTCGCCCAGCCTGGCCTCGATGGGCTGGTGGGTGGAGCAGTTGATCGCCGAGAGCACCGGCAAGGACGGCAAAGGCATTGTGCCCGTGGAGGGCGAGCCGCCCATGGACCTGGCGCGCTATGGGGAGGATCGGCTGTTCGTGTACGTGCGGCGTCGGGATGATGCGAACGAGGCTACCGATGACCTGGCGGCGCGCCTGGCCGAGGCCGGGCACCCTGTGGTGGCGCTCCCCTTGGATGATCCCTATGACTTGGGGGGCGAGTTCTTTCGCTGGGAGTTTGCCACCGCCATCGCCGGCTATCTGCTGAGCATCAACCCCTTTGACCAGCCGAATGTGGATGCCGCCAAGGAGCGGGCTTTGCAGGCCCTGGAGCGCTATGAGGAGACGGGCCAACTCGACGCCGCCAAGCCGGCTCTGCGCGAGGGGCGCCTGGCCGTGTATAGGGGTGAGGCGCAGGCAGACACAATCACTGCCTACCTGGAGCAGTTCCTGGGCGGGGCGCGCCCGGGCGACTATGTGGCGCTCATGGCCTATGTGGATCGCAACGAGGCCAACGAGGCGGCGTTGCAGCGCATCCGCCAGGCCATCGGCGAGAGGCTGGGCCTGGCCGTGACCGTGGGCTTTGGCCCGCGCTTTTTGCACAGCACCGGCCAGATTCACAAGGGTGGCCCCAATACAGGGCTGTTTCTGCAGATCACGCATACCGGCGAGCTGGATCTCGAGATCCCCGGCCGCGGCTATAGCTTTGGCGTGCTCAAGGCCAGCCAGGCTGCCGGCGACCTGGCCGCGTTGCGCGACCGGGAGCGCCGCGTGGTGCGCGTGGATCTCCAAGGTAGCGTGGACGAGGGACTGGGCGAGCTGGAGCGCGCGCTGAACCAGGCATTGGCATAGCCCCACGGCGGGGCAGGGGGCAAGATGTGCACTCTGTATGTCATGCGGCACTGCAAATCGCGTTGGGACGAGCCAGAAGCCAACGATCACGAGCGCGGCCTGACCGGGCGGGGCAAGCGCGATGCCCGCCTGCTGGGTCGCGCGTTGGCTGAACGGGCCGCGCCCCCCGACCTGATCGTCAGTTCGACGGCGCGTCGGGCCCGGGCTACCGCCCGCCGCGTGGCCCGCGCCTGGGGCTATGAGGAAGAGATCCGCCAAGAAGAGACTATCTATGAGGGCGGGCCGCTCCAGTGTTTGGGCGTGTTGCGCGGCCTGCCGGATGGCGTGGCGTCTGTGCTGTTGGTCGGCCACAACCCCACGTTGGAGAACCTGCTCTGGACCTTGGGCCTCCCCCGGCTCCCCCTTGCCACCGGCGAGACCGTGTGCCTCGCCCTGGCCCTGGATCGCTGGGGGGACCTGAGCCTGGCGACGGAAGCCCAGGAACGTTTCCGGCTGGAGCCCAGGGCCTTGCGGGCGCCGGGCGAATAGCCCGGCAAGCGCCCCTCTCGCGGCGGGGCGCGATCAAGAGGAGGTCTGCCATCTCTCTGCCAGGCCCTTGTCTTTCGGCTCGCGTCGAGAATGCCCCTGCCGGTCGCCTGTTGCGGGTCTGTTGCGCGGCGCTGCCCTGGCTGGCCTTGCTCCTTGCCGGGGGACTGCGGCTCTATCGCCTGGGCGCCCAAGAGCTGCGCGGCGACGAGGCCTTTTCCTATCTCTTTGCCCGTATCCCTCTGGCCGAGATCGCGCCTGCGCTGCTGCGCGAGGGCGACCCCCATTCCCCACTGCACTATTATCTGTTGCACGGCATCATGTCCTTCTTGGGCCAGGGCGAGTTCGCCCTGCGGCTGCCCTCGGCCCTCATGGGCATTGCCCTGGTGGCCCTGCTCTGGCAACTGGGCCGCGAGACCCTGGGCCGCCGCCCCGCGCTGTGGTTGGCGGGGCTGGCCGCCGTGACGCAGGGGCTGGTGTGGCTCTCTCAGGATGTGCGCAACCAGCCCACCCTGGCAGCCCTGGCAGCCGTGGCGGCCAGCCTGGCGCTGTTGCGCGCCGTGCGGCGGGGCGGCTGGGGCTGGTGGCTGGCCTATGCGGGCCTGTGCGCCTTGTGCATCTATGGCTTTTACCACGGCGCGTTCGCACTGGCGGCCCACGCCGTGTATGTCCTGGCGCAGCGCGACCGGCGGCGCCTGCTCCTGCCGTGGGGTGGGGCCGTGCTGCTGGCGGGCCTGCTCTTTGCGCCCTGGCTGCTGGCCATGTGGCCGGGGCTGGTGGCGGCGGGGCAGCTCGGCGATCCGGCGCGGCCCGCGCTGCTGGGACACTGGGTCGAGACCGGCGCCTGGCTGATGGCCGGCGCGGGCATGGCGCCCGGCCTGGCGCTCTGCCTGACCTTGGGCGGCTGGGCTCTGGCAGCGCTGGGCTGGGTGGCCCTCTGGCGCCGCGACCGGCCCCTGGCCCTGCTCTTGGGCAGTTGGGCGGCAGGTGCGTTGCTGGGCATCTGGGCGGTGCGCTTGGTGCGGGCCACATTCAACGCCTACTATGCCGCCGTGGCGGCGCCTGCCTTCTGGATGCTGCTCGCCTCCGGCCTGGATACCCTCTGGCGGCGGGCGCGCCTGGGCCGGATCGCGGCCCTGGCTCTGCTGGCGCTGATCGTGGGCATCAACGGCTGGCAGCTTGGCCGCTACTATCGCGACGCGGGCGCCGGGTCGCGTTCGGTGGGCTATCGGCCCACGGCAGCCCACATAGCCGCCCAGGCCCGCGCGGGCGACCTGTTTCTGGCCAACTTTCCCGATCCCTGCTGGGGCTACTATCTGCGGGACGTTCCCATCGCCTACGCCATGCAGCCCCAGGGGCCCGGCCTGTCCAGAGACGAGATCGAGGCCGAGGTGGCCAACCTGGCCTTCTCCTACGAGCGCATCTGGTTTGTGCCCCTGCGCAGCCCAGGTTGGGACCGCGACGGCGCGGTGGACCACTGGCTGACGTACCATGCCCTGTTGCAAGGGCGCTGGCAACACAACTACCACACGCTGTACGCCTATATCCCGCTGGAGAGCACCCTTGCGGCCATGCAGCCTTTGGAGGCATCCTGGCCGGGCGCGGCCCTCTTGCGCGGCTATCACCTGGCCGTGGATGGCGCCCCGGCGGGGGATGCAGCCCAACCCCTGCGCCTGCACACGGGGGCTGAGCTCGCGCTGACCCTGCTTTGGGAGGCGATAGAGGTGGCGCCCCAGGGCTATACCGTGTTCATACACCTGTTGGGCCAGGATGGCCGCCTGCTGGCCCAGCACGATGGTGCGCCTGTTTGGGGCACACGCCCCACCACCACCTGGCAACCGGGCGATCTGGTGCTGGATCGGCACACTCTCACCATCCCCGATCTGGCCGCGCCGGAAACGGGCGCGCTGGTGGTGGGGCTGTATACCTCGGATACCATCGAGCGCGCGCTGCTCCCCGATGGGGGCGACGCGTTGCAGGTGTTGGCCGTGCGATTGGGGGAATAGGGCGCGCCCATCAGGGTCCCTGCATGTCAACTATGCCTTGCCTCAATCTGGCGCGTATGCGCCCCACTACTCGGCTCAAGGCAGAGGTGCCTCTGGCCGGAGACTGGGTATACATAATCCCGATTTTGACAAGACCCCGTGTCAACTCAAATGATAATCGTACCGAACGCGGATGGGTCACTCAATTGATAATCATACCGGATAGGGAGCCTCCTCTTTCGAAGCCACCATTGAAGTGAGCTCGCCAATCTGGGCATGAATGCCACACACCATGCTCCTGCCGATGCGACAGCTCCTGGAATCCGGTGTATACTGACTTTTATGCTGCCACGTCGGCCGGGTGGCCGGCCCGGGTACTCGAGCAGGTTGGGCCGGTGCGCCGGAGCGGGCATGTGCAGACCTCGTATTCGTGCTCGTATATGGGCTGTATGGCACAGTCCCCTGCTGAAAGGAAGGTTCGAGTGGAAAAGATCGGTGTCGCTCTTCACGATGGCGAGCATGTGGTGGCCAAAGCCAAGCTGCACTTGGCGGCTTTGATCTCGCCGATTGTCGTATTTCTGATCGGTGTCATCATGTATTTCGTGACGCCAAAGGATGCAGAGCTGCTTCAGTTCTCCTCTTTGGTGCTGATGGCGATAGGGATCTGGCGAACGATCCATAGCCTGAGAGTGCGGCGCAGCACCAGCTTGGTGCTCACCAACCAGAGGCTCATCGCCGAGAACGGCCCCTCTGGCCGCACCAAGCTGGATGTCGTGATCGGCCATGTGGATCGCGTCGGTGCCAAGAGGGGCCCCCAGGCGCGGCTGATGGGCTATGGCAACCTGGTGGTGACGGCTCGCGGCTTTGGCAATCAGAATGTGGTTTTTCGCCACATCGCTGACGTCGAAAAGCTGGCCCAACAGATTCGCGACCAGATGGCAAGTCAATAAACGTCGCATCGCCCGCGCGGCAGCACAGGTAGATAGTAGATATGTGCGCCAGGCTAGATCGGCGATTCGCGCCGGTCAGGCCTGGCGCTTTGTATCAATGGTCATGCGCTCTTCCCCTGCCAGCCAGCCCCTTGCGGCAACTGGAATCAAAATGGTCTGATCCGCTTCTACAAGAGCGCATTTCGCGCCATTCTCCGGTGATTTCGCGCGATTCTGCGGACAATGACAAAAAAAGGAACTGGACGTATAATTGCATTGTTACCATAAATCGGACCAGAATGGGATCGCGCTGGAAGACCGATCCGCGTAGCCGCGAAAAGATCGGCTGCCCAAACCGTTCGAGCAGGGGCCTCCGGTGGGGCCATTGCGCGCGATCTGCTCATACCATGCATCAAGGCTGCCTGGCAGCCGCCAATGGAAGGAAGGCGCAGAATGAAGAACGTGGAGACGACCTTGCGTCCGGGGGAGAATGTCCTCGCAACAGCCAAGATTCACGCTGCCTCGGTGATCATACCCGCCATCGTGTTTGTGGTGGGCGTCGTCCTTGTGATTATCTCCATACCGCAGTCGGTTGCGGACTGGGTCTCCATGCTGGGGTATCTGGTCGGCATCATCGGGCTCTGGAAGCTGGTTTCGTCCGTGGCTATGTGGCGTACCACCAAGCTGGTGCTGACAGACGAACGGCTTCTCTGCGAGGCGGGCCTGTTCCCCCACAAGAGTATGTCGCCGGCGCTGAACCATGTGGACAGGGTCGAGGTCAGGCGCGGCATCCTGGGGAGATTGATGGGCTATGGCACTCTGATTGTCAGCGCCCGAGGTGAAGGGAATCTGCGGGTACAGTACCGGCAGATCGTGGGAGCTGAGGAGCTCGCCCAAAAGATCCGCACCCAGATGTCTGTTCCGGCCAAGCGCATCTAGTCCGGCAGTTCGGCTCGTAGCGACGCCAGGCTATCGGGGCCAGGAAGCCTTCTCCTGGCCTGGCGTTTCGTCTGCACAGGCGCGCATCGCATCCAGTTGCTCGGGCCAGCGCCCCTGGTAGCTGAGGTAGAGCCGCCTGCGGGCGCGGGTCATGGCCATGTAGACCAGGCGGCGCTCGGCGGACTCAGCCTCGGGAGTGGCGGCCTCCTGGAATGTAGTCTGCATCTCGGTCAAAAAGACGGCCTCGAATTCGAGCCCTTTGAGGCGGTGCATGGTAGCAACCATGACGCCGGTATCGCGCAAGCTACGGGCCAGGCGGTCTTCCTGGCTGCGGTGGCGCGCCAGTACGGCGATTTGGCCCGGACGCAGGCCGGATGACATGAGGGTTGCGACCTCACGCCGGATCCATGCATCCTCATCGGCTTGGGAGGCGAATCGTTGCAGGATGGGTCTGGAGCCCTCGACCAGGCTCTCGGATGCCAGGTCGGGCTCCATCAAACGCCCGCTCTCGCCGAGTTGCTGCACCAGCACCTCGTCTCCACGGATTACCTCGTAGGCGGCCCGATAGATCTCGCGCGTGTTGCGATAGGGCACACGCAACCAGCGGGTGCGCCCGACGACGTGAACGCCTTTTTCGCGCCAGGAGTAGAATCGGTAGATGCTCTGCGAGGGGTCGTCCGCCAGAAAGAGCAAGCCGCCTGGCCGTACCATGCGCGATATGACGCGCATCCAGATCGGGGCCATGTCCTGGGCCTCGTCCACTAACACGGCGTCATACTGCGGAGCCTTGATCCGACCTTTCCCCAGGGCCTGCCAGACGCGGGCGGGCACATCGGGCCAGTCGTGTAGACGGTTTTCGTCCAGGTATTGCTGGTAAGCGACCATTACGGCCCAGAGATCCTCACGCTGCGAGGTGTGCAAGGCCACTCTCCGGCCCCTGCGCTCGGTGGCCAGATACTCGCTCTTGGTCCCCACGCCGGCCTCTTTGCACCAGGTGATCTCGTCTGCCACGTACTCTGGGCCCAGGCGCTGGATGATCTCCCACTCCTCGGCGTGCCCGCGCGCCCATGCTTCGGGCTGGATCGGATCGCGCCAGGCGCCTCGAAAAGCCTGCATCCAGAGCTCGCGACAGATGGCGTGAAAGGTGTTGACCCGAATCGAACCGTCCGCGTCCGCCAGGTTCTCTCGCAAGGCATCCGCCAGGGCTCTGTTATAGCTCAGGACGCAGATGCGCCACTCGGGGTATTGCGCCGCCAGGTAGCGTGCCCGCTGGGTGAGCACCAGCGTCTTGCCGCTGCCCGCCACGCCGCGCACCAAACGCACGGCGCCGCTGTGGACGATGTGGGCAGCCTCTGCGGGTAGCGCATCCTGCTCCTGAACGGCTTCATCGAGCGTGAGGAGGGCAGCCTGGCGCGTTTGTGGTTCTTTAACCGGTTCTGTGGCCACGAGGGCCCCCGGGGCCTCGGCCACGATTTGCTCCTGCGCTTCGTCCAGCAAGATACTGGGGCGCTCGGGGGTAGGGGCCTCAATGCGAACCACAGGATAGATGACTCGCCGGATCAAGTCCTTCTCTTCCGGGGTGAGGTGCAATATCCGCTCCGGCAGGATCCGGTGCAGCGCCTCAGCGGTATCTTGGCTCTCCAGGTCGTCCAGCGATAGCACCAAGTGATCGCCCCAGAGCTGCTTGAGATGGCTCAAGCCTGTGGCTGCCTTGAGATTGGGCAGTACGGCGGCATAGCCCCAAGGGACTCTGCGGCGCCTCTGTCCGCGCTGCAACGTTACGACCTCCAGTTGGCGCGACAAGGCGGTAGCACAGCTGTAGGCCTGCATGACCGGGTTGCGATGCCACATGGGCTGTCCCTGTCGCGGGCGCACAAGCACATTGTCGCGCGTGCACTCCAGGAGTTGCACCCAGTCCTTGACCTCAAGCACTACTACACCACCATCGGTCAGCACGACTAAATCAGGAAAGCGCGGCAGGTGTCCCCCAGCGATCGGACACTCTACATAGATGTGAAAGCGGGGCGGAAGCCGGGTGCGCAGGCGTTCCAGCACGACCTTTTCGCCATAGGTGGCATCCTCGCGCAGATGTCCGGTTACTTGGGCCATGAGTATACGCCTCCCTCCTGCCTCTGGCTGCGGCTCTTTGACTGCATTGTACATATCTCTCGCCGCACTCGCAAGCGCATTCGCTTTCCCCTCCGCACACAACGAAAAAAGGCCGGACCCCCCACCTGGGGGCCCGGCCTCTTGTATGCGGCTACCGTCAGAGACTAGACGTCGCGGAAATGCGAGACCTGATGATCGTGGCGCAGGGCGGCCTGGGCGGCGGCCAGGCGCGCCACCGGCACACGGAAGGGCGAGCAGCTCACATAGGCCAGCCCGACGCGATGGAAAAAGTCAATCGAATCGGGATCGCCGCCGTGCTCGCCGCAGATGCCCAACTCGATATCGGGACGGGTCTTGCGGCCCTCGGCCACGGCGCGGGCCACCAATTGCCCCACACCCTCTTGATCCAGGCTCTGGAACGGGTTGGCAGGCAGGATGCCGCGCTCCAGATATTGGAGCAGGAACTTGCCCTCCGAGTCGTCCCGCGAAAAGCCAAAGGTCATCTGGGTCAGGTCGTTGGTGCCAAAGCTAAAGAACTCGGCCTCTTGCGCCAGGTCGCCGGCCGTCAGCGCGGCGCGCGGCGTCTCGATCATGGTGCCGAACTTGTGCTCGACGCGGATGCCTTCCTCGGCCATGACCTCTTCGGCCACGGCGCGCAGCTTGCCCACCTCTTCGCGCAGCTCGTTCAGGTGCGATACCAGCGGGATCATCACCTCGACCTTGACCGTGACGCCCTTGCGGGTCTGGTTGCAGGCCGCCTGGAAGATGGCCCGCACCTGCATCTCGGTCAGCCCAGGGGTCATAAGCCCAACGCGGCAGCCGCGCAGACCCATCATCGGGTTGACTTCCCACATGGACTCGACCACTTCCAGCATCTTTTGCTTCTCGGCCAGCTCCTCCGGGTTCTCCCCCGTGGTGCGCAGCCGCACCACCTCCTCCAGCAGGCTCTCGCGGCTGGGCAGGAACTCGTGCATGGGCGGGTCAATCAGACGGATGATCACCGGCAGACCATCCATGGCCTCGAAAATGCCCTCAAAGTCATCACGCTGGAAGGGCAGCAGTTGATCCAGATACTTGGTGCGCTCCTCATCGTTACGGGCCATGATCATGCCCACCACGGCGGGGCGACGCTCCTCTTCAAAGAACATGTGCTCGGTGCGGCAGAGGCCAATGCCCTGGGCGCCAAAGACGCGGGCGCGCCTGGCGTCGCGGGGATAATCGGCGTTGGTATAGATGCCCAGGCGGCGCATCCCGTCGGCCCACGAAAGCAGCTCGGCCAGCTCGTGGTTCTCCTCCAGGTCCACCTCCAGGGTGGGGATGGCGCCCGCGAACACCTCGCCGGTGCCGCCATCAATGGAGATGATATCGCCCTCGCTCACCACCACGTCGCCGATGGTAAAGCGGCGCGCCTCGGTGCTGATGCTGATCTCCTCACAGCCAACGACGCAGGGCAGGTTGTTGCCGCGCGCCACCACTGCGGCGTGAGAGGTCGCCCCGCCGTGCTGGGTCAGCACGCCCTTGGAGAGCAACATGCCGCCCACGTCATCGGGCGAGGTCTCGGGGCGCACCAGGATCACATCCTCGCCTGCCTCGGCCCGGGCCATGGCCCGGTCGGAATCGAACACGGCCACGCCCGTGGCCGCGCCAGGGGAGGCGTTCAGGCCGGTGGCCACCAGGTCACCCTTGGCCTTGGCGGCCAGCTTGGCGTTGAGATCGAACATGGGGTGTAGCAGCGCGTCCACATCGCCGGGCTGAATGCGGGTGACGGCCTCTTCGCGGGTGATGATCCCCTCGTTGACCAGGTCCACGGCGATCTTGACGGCGGCGCGGGCAGTGCGCTTGCCCGTGCGGGTCTGGAGCATCCAGAGCTTGCCGCGCTCGACGGTCAACTCCAGGTCTTGCATCTCGCGATAGTGCCGTTCGAGCATCTTGGCGACATCCTCGAACTGCGCATAAATCTCGGGGTTGGAGCGCTGCAGCTCGGCGATGGGCATGGGGGTGCGGATGCCCGCCACCACGTCCTCGCCCTGGGCATTGGGCAAATAGTCGCCATACAGCTTGTGCTCGCCGGTGTTCGGGTTGCGGGTAAAGGCCACGCCGCTGCCCGAGTCCTCGCCCATGTTGCCAAAGACCATGGTGCAGATATTGACGGCGGTGCCCCAATCATCCGAGAGGTTGTTGAGGCGGCGGTAGGTGGTGGCATTAGGGCCGAACCAGGAGGCGAACACCGCTTCGATGGCCTGGCTCAACTGCTCCCACACATTGTCGGGGAACTCTTCTCCCAACTCGGCCTTGTAGATCGCCTTGAACTCGACCACGATCTCCTTGAGCATCTCGACGGTGAGATCGGTGTCGCGGCGGCCCTCGGTGCGGGCCTTGTAGCGATCCAGGACCTCCTCGAACTTGGTACCCTCGATGCGCTTGACGATGCGGCCAAACATCGAGATCAGGCGCCGGTACGAGTCATAGGCGAACCGCTCGCCCGCCAGGGCCGCCAGGCCCTGCAACGTCTCGGGGTTGAGGCCCACGTTGAGCACTGTATCCATCATGCCCGGCATCGAAAGGCGCGCGCCCGAGCGTACCGAAACCAGCAGCGGGTTGGTCGCATCGCCAAAGGTCTTGCCGGTCTGCTCCTCCAGCACGGCCATGGCCTTTTGCACCTGCTCCCACATGCCCTGGGGGAACTGCTTGCCCTCGCGGAAAAAGGCCAGGCAAGCCTCGGTGGTCACGGTAAAGCTGGGGGGCACGGGCAAGCCGGCGTTGGTCATTTCCGCCAGGCCAGCGCCTTTGCCACCCAGCAATTCGCGCATGTCCTTGTTGCCCTCTGAAGATAGATAGACCCACTTTTCTGCCATTGAAACGATCCTCCTGAGCGTTTGGGAATGCTTGGTGTGACGTGCCATGCGACATGGCGCGGCCAGTCGCGGGCAAAGTCGCCTTATTATAGGTTCCGCACTCCGATCCGACAAATCACCGGCGCCCGGCCCAAAGAGCTTACCGATGGGTCTGGCCCGCCATGCGCGCCGTGAGGCCCGTGCGGCGCGCTGTGGAATTGCTGCGCTGGATCGCCGTGCGCACCGCTCGCTCCTGGGTGACCAGCACGGCCAACCGGCGCGCCCGCGAGAGGGCGGTATATAGGATGTTGCGCTCCAGCATGACATAGTGGCTCGTCAGCAGCGCGATCACCACGGCGGGCCATTGGGAGCCCTGGGCTGCGTGCACCGTCATGGCCCAGGCGTGCACCAGGTCATCCAGCTCGGCCAGGGTGTAGGGTAGCGCCTGGTCGTCAAAGCGCACCTGGATCGTCTGCTCCTCGCGGTTCATCCCCGCGATGACGCCCAGGTCGCCGTTGAACACGCCCTTGCGATAGTCGTTGCGGGTCTGGCGCACCTTGTCGCCCACCCGCAGGGTCAGGCGAGGGCCATCGTTGCCCCGGCCCAGGGAGAGCTCTTGCTTGCTGGGCGCGGGCGGGTTCAGGCGCGCTTGCAGCGCGGCGTTGAGGGCCTGCACGCCGGCATCTCCGCCGTGCATGGGCGAGAGCACCTGCACCTCGGCGGGGGGCACGCCCAGGTAGCGGGGCAACCGCTCGGCGGCCAGCTCGACGATCAGGTCGCGGGCCTCCTGGGGCGTGGCCCGCAGCATCTCGTAATAGTCCGAGCTCTCAGGAGCGCCCGCCAGGGGTCGTTGGCCCCCGCGCACCCGGTGACAGTTGACCACGATCAGGCTGCGGTCGCCCGCCTCCTGGCGAAAGATCGTATCCAGGCGCACCACCTCCAGGCCGGACGCGGCGCGGCTCTCGGCCAGGGCGATCAGGTCTTGCAGCACGGCGCCGGGGCCCACGGGCGGGAGCTGGTCTACATCGCCCACCAGAAACAGGTGGGTGTGGGGCGCCAGCCGCTCGACGATCTGATCCATCAGCCAGAGGTCAATCATCGATGCCTCGTCAATGATCAGCACCGTCTCGCGCACGGGCTGCGCCTCTTGGGCCTCGGGGCCAAAGCCGATCCCCAGGTGGCGGTGGACGGTGGCCGCCGGGCGCTCGGCCGTATCGGCGAGCTGTTTGCTGGCCCGGCCGGTGGTGGCGCACAGGGCGTACGAGATCTCGAACGCCTCCAGGCAGCGGATCAGGGTGCGCATGGTGGTGGTCTTGCCGGTGCCCGGGCCGCCTGTGAGCACCACCAGCCGCTGGCCGCAGAGCAGCCGCACGATGGCGCGGCGCTGGTCGTCGGTGAGGGCGCCGGGGCTGGCGGCGGCCACCTGCTTTTCGGCTACGCGGGGCGTGAGCTGCAGCGCTTCGGCGGGCGGGGCATCCAGCCAGGCGGCCAGGCGCCGCGCGATGCGTTCCTCGGCCTGGGCCGCCGCCCGCAGATAGATGCCCTGCGGCGCATCGGGCCCCGGCCCCAGGTTCACCCGCGTGGCGCGCCCCTGGGCGATCAGTGCCTCTAGCTGGCCCGCTAGCAGCTCTGGGGGGGCGTCCAGCAGCTCGGCGGCCTGGGCCAGAAGGTCGTCGGGCGCGGTCCACAAATGGCCATCGTCCAGGGCCTGAGAGAGGGCGTGCAGCAGCCCGGCCTGCAAGCGTTGGGGCGCCAGGGCGTCCAACCCCAGGGAGCGCCCGATGCGGTCGCAGGTCTTGAACCCAAAGCCGCGCACCTGCTCCGCCAGCAGGTAAGGGTCGCTGGTGATGGCCTGCCAGGCGTCGCTCCCCAGCTCCCGGTAAATGCGTTGGGCCTGGCCGGGGGTCAGCCCTGCCACCCCTTGCAGGTTGGCCATCAGCTCGTGGATGCCCTGGTGCTCGGCCCAGCTCTCCTGGATCTGGCGCGCCCGCACCGGCCCGATGCCCGGCACCTCGCGTAGCCGCGCGCCGCCCTCGTCCAGCACCTTGAGGATCTCCTCGCCAAATTGCTGCACCACCAGCCGCGCATAGTGGGGGCCCAGTCCCTTGATACTGGCCCCTGCCAGGTAGCGTTCGATGGCCGCCAGGGTGGTGGGCGCCTGGGGAATGGCGGAGCTGAGGCGCACCTGGGGGCCAAAGCGCGGGTCTATGTGCCAGGTTCCCTGGATGCGATAGCAGGCGCCCGCCTCGGGGTTGTGGAGCGCGCCCACCGCCGTAAACGCGATGGCGTCGTCATCCGAATCGGCGGGGGTGAGCTGCACCACGGCGTAATCGTTGTCGGGGTTGTGAAAGGTGACCCGCGCCACTGCATAGTCGCCTTCAATGGGCTCTCCCTGGGTGCCCAAGGAGAAGGAACGCTGGTGGGGGGAAGGCTTGTCGTTCGGGGGTGTCATCGCCGTGCTGCTCCCAGGTGGTTCACGCGCCCATTGTAGGGGGCGCGGCAGGGGGCGTCAAACGGATCGGGCCCTGGATGCGGGCAAAGGTCCGATTGCTTGTTGACACTCGAGTACCTATAGTATATACTTGCGTTTGCAATAATTGCAAGCGCAAGTATTCAAGGAGAGCCCCGACCCCATGCGAGAAGGCGATCTGCACCTGATGGCAAACGAGATACACATTTATGCGGCTCTGCTGCTCAAGTTCGCCAACCAGGCGCTGGAGGAACGGCTGCGCGCACGTGGGGCGCGGGTGAGTGTGTTGCAACACGGCGTTTTGCGCATGCTCCAGTTCGAGACGCTGTCCATCAGCGAGATCGGCCGCCGCATGGGGCTGGACCTCTCTACCTTGGTGCGGGCAGTAGACGCGCTAGAGCGCGAGGGCCTGGCCCGCCGGGGCAGCGATCCGGATGATCGGCGCAAGAGTCCCATCACAATCACCGAAAAGGGCACCGAGCTTGTGGTGAACGTCCCGGTGATAGCCGGTGAGGACCCCCTGTACCAGGCGCTGCAATCCCTCGGCGCCGAGTCGAACAGGCTTCGGGATCTGCTCCGGAGGTTGATCGTCGAGTTTCCAGAGGGTAGGCTGGTTGCGGGCCTCATGGCGGGCCTTGCGGATCATGAGTGACAGGCCCGGACGTCTGCCAGCCTCGTGCCGCGAATAGAAAGGCAGTGGACGAATGCGTACGGACGTGGGCGAGACTGTGGTTCAGGTGCGCGATCTGGCCAAAAGGTATGGAGAGATCAGGGCGGTAGATGGCGTTTCCTTCGATGTAGGCCAGGGCCAGGTCTTTGGCCTGTTGGGGCCGAATGGGGCGGGCAAGACCACGACCATCGAGTGCATCGAGGGCCTGAGGCGCCCCGATGAGGGGTCCGTCCGGGTGTTGGGCCTGTCGCCGATCAAGGATGGCTACGAATTGCGGCAGCGCATGGGCATCCAGTTGCAGGCAGCGGCCTTGCCCCCCCGCATCAAGGTCGGCGAGGCCCTCGACCTCTTTTCCGCCTTTTACCGCAGCAGTGTGGACTGGAGGCTCTTGCTGGAACAGATGGGGCTGGCCCAACGGCGCACAAGCTATCTTGCCAAGTTGTCTGGCGGCCAGCGACAACGGGTATTCATCGCCCTGGCCCTGCTCAACGACCCAGAGGTGGTCTTTTTGGACGAGTTGACCACGGGACTGGACCCGCAGGCGCGGCGCGCCATGTGGGATCTGGTGCGCGACATGCGTTCCCGAGAAAAGACGGTCTTTTTGACGACCCACTCTATGGAGGAGGCCGAGCGGCTCTGCGACAGGATCGCCATCATGGATTACGGCAAGATCGTGGCCCTGGACACGCCGGGCAACCTGATCGCCTCTCTGCAGGCCGAGCACCGGGTGATTCTCTCGACGGACGATCTCTCCTGCGAGGCATTGCTCCGGAACGTCCCTGGCGTGGCGCGGGTGGAGCGGATCGGGGAGCGCGTCATCGTGTATGGGGAAAGGGAAGGGCTGCTAGGCAGATTGGTCGCTGTCCTAGAGGAGCATCGCGTCGCCTTTGCAGATCTGCGCACAGAGCAGCCGACGCTAGAGGATGTGTTCCTGGCGCTGACCGGGCGAGAGATGAGGGAGTAGCATGCTACAAACACGTGCCCTGTGGAAGCTCGTTGTCGTACAATCCAAGCTCTATCTGCGAGAGCCCGTGAGCGTGTTTTTCACGCTCCTTTTCGCGCCCATGCTACTGATCCTGATGGGCTTTGTCCTTGGGAACGCCCCCGCGCCAGAGTTCGGAGGCAGAGGCGCGCTGGATGTCAATGTGCCGGGCTATGCCGCCATCGTCATCGGCATGGTCGGACTGATTGCCATACCGATCGGCATCACGACACTGCGAGAGCTCGGGGCGTTGCGCCGCTTTCGAGCTACCCCGCTACGCCCCATCACCTATATGATCGGAGACGTGCTGGTTTACCTGGTGATGATCGCGCTGGGCATCTTGCTCCTCGTCTTGGTAGGCCGGGTCATATACCGCGTGCCGTTCCAAGGGAACGTGCTGGCCTGGGCTGCGGGGGCCTTGCTGAGCGCAGGCGCCTTTCTCGCCCTGGGCTATGTGCTGGCCAGTCTGGTGCCCAATGGCCGAGCCGCGACGGTGGTAGGAAATGTGTTGCTCTACCTGATGGTGTTCTTTTCCGGAGCCACCGTACCCTTGGCCATCATGCCCGAATCCGTGCGGCGTGTGTCCGATGCCATCCCTCTGACCCATGTGGTGACACTGCTGAGAGGGCTCTGGTTCGGCGAGCCCGTTGGCCAGCATCTCGTCGAGGTCGTCGTACTGGGCGGGATGTTGGTCGTTGGGACGCTCGTTGCGGCCCTGACGTTCCGCTGGGAATGACCGCCCAGCATGCATCGTGCGTGTGTGGCGCGATTGCCGCGCGTTGTCAAGATACGGGGGCTCCTGCCCGTTTTTTGTGCATCCTGTGGAGCCCAGGTATAATCGAGTGCCGGAACTAGGTACAGAACGAGAGGACGCCAGTGCTGCGAATCGGCAGATCCAAGATCGAGAACGGGCTCGCCAAGACGCGCCAGTCGGTATTCGGGCGCATCGCCAACCTCTTTCGCGCCAGCGAGATCACCCCGGAAACCTGGGATGAGTTGGAGATGCTGCTCATCCAGGCCGACATCGGCATGACCACGGCCCTCGATCTGATCGAGACCGTGCGCGAGGAAGTGGCCCGCCAGAGGCTGCGCGCACCTGCGGAGGTGCAAGACCTCCTCAAGTTAGAGTTGGTCAATTTGCTGGTGGCCAACCAGCGCGCCTATCTGGTAGGCCCGCCCCGCGAGCTCAGCGTGGTGCTCGTCGTGGGGGTCAATGGCTCCGGCAAGACCACCAGCATCGCCAAGCTGGCCCAGTATCACCGCGAGCGTGGCGACCGGGTGCTGCTGGCCGCGGCGGATACCTTTCGCGCCGCCGCCATTGACCAGCTCCAGGTGTGGGGGCAGCGGGTGGGCGTGGAGGTGATCGCGCACCAGCCCAAGGCCGATCCGGGCGCCGTGGTGTACGACGCCATCCAGGCCGGCCAAGCGCGACACGCAAACGTCCTGATCGTGGATACGGCCGGCCGCCTGCACACCAAACACAACTTGATGCAAGAGCTGTCCAAGGTGTGCAACATCGTTCGCAGGCAAGTGGAAGGCGCACCCCATGAGACCTTGCTCGTGCTGGATGCCACCACGGGCCAGAACGCCCTCAAGCAGGCCCAAGAGTTCACCAAGGCCGTCGGGGTGACGGGGGTGGTGTTGGCCAAGCTGGATAGCTCGGCCAAGGGCGGCATGGTGTTTGCCATCGGGCGCGATCTGGGCTTGCCTGTGCTATTTGCCGCCACGGGTGAGGGCCTGGATGATTGGGCCGAGTTTGCTCCCGCAGCCTTTGTGGACGCCTTGTTTGCGCCCGACTGATCTCGAACTCAGGGGAGGATTACCCATAATGGATGATTTGAGCAACACGATCCTCGAGATGCGCCAGGGTGTGAACGCCCTCCAGGAGCGTCTTTGACCTGCCTGCCATCGAACAGCAGATTGCCGAGCTGCGCGAACGCTCCGCAGAGCCAGGTTTTTGGGATGACCCGGAGACCGCACAGGCCGCCATGCGCGAGCTGGCGGGCCTAGAGGCGACGTCAAACACCTGGCGCACCCTGGCGCAACGCCTGACCGAGCTGGCCGAGCTGCTCGAATTGGCGCAGGAGGAGCAAGAAGAGGGCGATTGGCTCGCAGAGATCGAGGCTGAAGCCCAAGAGCTCGCCGGCGAGCTGTCCCGCTTGCGCCTGGAGCTGATGATCTCCGGCCGCCATGACCATGCGAATGCCATTTTGACCGTCTATGCCGGGGCCGGCGGCACCGAATCGCAGGATTGGGCCGAGATGCTGCTGCGCATGTATCTGCGCTGGGCGGAGCGGCGCGGGTTCGGCGTCGAGATCATTGACGAGACCGAGGGCGATGGCGCCGGGATCAAGAGCGCCACCGTCGAGATCAGCGGGCGCAACGCCTTTGGCTATTTGCGCTCCGAGCGCGGCGTCCATCGCCTGGTGCGCATCTCTCCCTTTGATAATGCCCACCGCCGCCACACCTCCTTTGCCATGGTAGAGGTGATCCCCGATGTGGCGGACGAGGTGAGCATCGAGATCAACCCCGACGATCTGGAGCTGGACTTTTTCAAGGCTTCGGGCCACGGCGGCCAGAACGTGCAAAAGAACTCGACCGCCGTGCGCATTACCCACCGCCCCAGCGGGCTGGTGGTCACTTGCCAGAACGAACGCTCGCAGGCCCAGAACCGCGAGCGCGCCATGGCGGTGCTCACGGCGCGGCTCTATGCCCTGGAGGAGCAACGGCTGGAAGAGGAGCGGGCCAAGCTCCGGGGCGAGCTGGTCTCGGCGGGCTGGGGCAACCAGATCCGCTCGTATGTACTGCACCCCTACCGCATGGTCAAGGACCTGCGCACCGGCTGGGAGACGGGCAATACTACGGCCGTGCTGGATGGCGAGATAGATGGGTTGATCGAGGCCTATCTGCACCAGATGGTGGGCCAGAACTAACGCCGGGCGCGCGTGCCTGCCCTGGCGCCAGAATGCGGTCAGTCTGGCCTGACACGGCATGGGCTTGTCACCACTTGGCGGCGCGTCTATAATGTCGCCGTGGTCAAGATGGGGAAAAGCGGGGGAGAATCTGCCGGCATGATCAGACAGGATGGGACCATATACTTTGCATCCGAACTCGTGGCGCTGATAGACCGTTTTCTGCAAGAGTACGAGGAGGTCGAGGGGCCGCCACAGAGCGATCTGGATCGCGGGCTGATCATCTCTTATCTGCTCAACGTCATGCGCTGTGATATCGAGCTGTTGGGGGATTGCCTGAACAAGCAGGATGTATTCGGGAACCTGCCGCCCAAACGTGTGCTCGAAGAGTGCATGAAGCAGGATCCAAAGGGGCTAGAGCTGCGCCGCGAGCAGATTCAGCGGGCGCTCTATGAAGCGGGCTGGCTGCCTCTCGATCGCAACTAAAGCCTGGACGCGCCACTCACGCCGTCGCCATCGCCTTGTACAGATGGATCAAGTTGTCCAGGTGCAGCCGGCTGACCGCGCCATCCAGGGGGATGCGCGAGAGCCCACAGGACTCGATATCTATCTGTTGCAGATCGCGCGGCGAAGCGTTGCGCTCTAGCAGCTCGCGCACCCGCTCGGTAATAGCATCGAGATAGTGCAGGTGCCCCTCGACCATCTCACCGACCTCGCCCCGCAAGAGCACGTCCCCATGCCCCTGCACGACAAAATCCGGCTCGAGGGCCTGAATGCGCAGCAGAGAGGCCCGAAACTGCGCCACATCTCCCGTGACGATGTGAGGCACGGGCATCGCCAAATCGCCCGCGCTTAGCGCCCGCTCGGAGGTCTCGTAAACGCTGATGCTATCGGGGGTATGGCCGGGGGTGTGCAGCAGGTGCAGGTGCCGGTGCCCCAGGTGTACATGCATCTCTTCCTGAAAGGTCATATCCGGCAAGCGCAGCGCCACCTCCGCCAGTGAGGGGGTTTGCTGCTTGGCGCGGGCCAGGCTGGCAGGCCCCAGTCGCGCCAACAGCTCACGACAGCTATCATGGCCGATGACCTCGGCCCCTGGGAAGAGATAGGCGCCATACACATGGTCGGCGTGGTGGTGCGTGTTGATCAGATAGCGCACGCTATCAGGCCCGAGCCGCGCCTCGATAAAGGCGATGATCTCGCGCGCCTCCGAAGGAAAGGGCATCGCATCCACGACCAGCGCGCCCTCCTCGGTGAGCATCACCGTCGAGGTGACCTGGACATACAGGTCACTGACAAACACAAAGATATCCTCGGACACCCTGTCGCGTCTCAACGCAATGCCACTCCTTCCTAAAGGCGCCGCAAGCATAACACGCTGAACCTGTCGTGTCAAGAAAAGCAGGAAAAGCTGCTATCCCTTTTGACAGAGCCGGTCGGTGCGACTATACTGACTCTACTAGACCGTTTCCGCGTCGCGCCCAAGCGCAATGCCACCGCTAGATCCTGTGTCGAGAACCGATGGAGGAGTTGCAGCGTGATTCTGGAAAAGATCAGACAGATCTATCCTCAACTCACCAAGAGCCAAAAACTGCTGGCGGACTATATCACCAGCCACTATCGCGAGGCCGCGTTTATGACCGCCTCCCAATTGGCCAGGAGTCTCGACCTGAACGAGGCCACGGTGATCCGCTTTGCGCAACGCCTCGGCTATGGCGGCTATCCCGATCTGATCCGCCAAGTGCGGGATCTGGTGCATGAGGAGCTGTTGCCGACAGGATCAGAGGGGCCGCATGCCCAGGATCCGCTACATACCTTGCTGGCCACCGAATTGGATGGCGTGCAACGATTCATCAGCCACCTTTCGGCAACCGTGGCGCAGGAGGTTGTCGCCCTGATCTCCGGCGCCGAGCGGGTCTATGCCGTGGGGCAGGGGATCGCCTCTCCTCTGGCGCAGCTCTTGGCCTATTCCCTACGCTATATGGGCGTCTCGGCCGTTAGCCCTCAAGCCGACGCGCCCGGCCTGGCCATGATTGTGGATGAGGCCAATGCCAATTCATTGCTGATCGGCATCTCGGCCTGGGACGAGAGCGAAGAGGTTGCGACCGCACTGCGGCTGGCGGGCGAAAAAGGCACGCCCACCGTAGCGATTACCTGCTCGGCCATCTCCCCTTGCGCCCTGGCTTCCAACCTGGCGCTGGTCTGCCCGCTCTCGGAGCAACTGCCCGTGCGCTCTGTGGCGGGGGTGGCGATCCTGATTGACGCGCTGATCCAGACCTTGGCCGCGCAAGATCCCCAGGCGCTGGACGACCACCGGATGGCTGTGGAGCAAGCGCAAGAGCTGATCGCGCGTTCCCGGCGCCGCTAGCCTGGCAAGCCCTCTGGCAGCGCCCGGCGGGCATGTGAAATCCCCGCGATGCCGTGTGCCTCAGAAGTACTTGAACCTTGAATCACAAGTGGGTGCCACCCGGCGAGGGGGATAGACCCCCGGAATCGCCACTGGAGCAAGGCCCCCTGGACCAAAGCGTTGGCTCAGTACAAAAGAGATATCACGCTCACCGCAGGGATTACGGGCATAGTGTAGCATAACGTCAGCGAGATGCAAAACATCCAGCCCGCGCGCTGAGGGCCAGGATGAGCGCCTGCCCTCCCAGCGCCGGCGCGCCGCAGGGCTGCCAATAGGGGGAAACGATGCCGGAGATCATTGCAGCAGGCCACCTCTGTGTGGATATCATCCCACGTATCCCGCCCGGCGCGGCCTCTGGCGCCGGCTGGCTGGCGCCGGGCCGCCTGACGGAGGTGGGCGAGGCGGTGCTCACCACCGGCGGCTCGGCCTCGAACACCGGCCTGGCGCTTCACAAGCTGGGCGTGGACGTGCGCCTGGTTGCTCGCTTGGGCGACGACCTGCTGGGCCATCTGATCGGCCAGATCATCGCCGGATTCGATCCGCACCTGGCCGAAAGCTTTGTCATCGCCCAGGGCGAAGCCAGCTCCTACACCATCGTCATCAGCCCCCCCGGTGTGGATCGCTGCTTCCTGCACTGTCCGGGCACCAACCACACCTTTGGCCCGGAGGACGTCTCCGAGGAGTTGCTGGCGCGGACGCAGATGCTGCACTTTGGCTATCCCCCGTTGATGCGCCGCATGTACGAGCGGGGCGGGCGCGCCCTGGCCGAGCTCTTTAGGCGGGCCAAGGAGCGCGGGGCCACCACGTCGCTGGACCTGGTGATGCCGGACCCGGCCCAGCCCGGCGGCCAAGCCGATTGGCGCGCCATCCTGGCCCGCACGTTGCCCCATGTGGATATCTTTGCGCCCAGCCTGGAAGAATTGCTCTATATGCTGGATCGCCCCCGCTTTGACGCGCTAGAGCGCGAGGCGGCGGGCGCTTCGCTGCTGGATCTGGCGTCGCCGGAGCTGGTCTCTGATCTGGCTGCCGACGCGCTGGCTCTGGGGGCGCAGATGGTGATGATCAAGCTGGGGCATCGCGGCCTCTACCTGCGGAGCGGGGCGATGGGGCGCGCGCTGGGGCGCGGCGCGCCCGCCGATGTGGCGCGCTGGCGCGAGCGGGAGCTATGGGCGCCGGCCTTGCGGGTGGCTGTGGTGGGCACGGTGGGGGCGGGAGATGCGACCATCGCCGGGTTCCTGACGGCGATCTTGCGCGGCCAGGGGCCGGAGGAGGCCGCCATCTCGGCGGCGGCGGTGGGAGCCTGCAATGTCGAGGCCGCCGACGCCACCAGCGGCGTGCGGAGCTGGCAAGAGACCCAGGCCCGGCTCGCGGCGCCGTGGGAGCGCCTGGATGCCGGCATCGCATCCGGTGGCTGGCGGCCCGATGCGGGGCGGGGCCTTTGGCGCGGCCCCCGCGATCGCGGCTAACGCCCATGCCCTGTGCGGGGCACAGCCCCCGCAAACCAGGAGAATGCCGGGCCCAGGCTAATCGCCTGGGTCGTTGTCCTCCATCTCCCGCAACGTCTGGGGCAGGGCGTCCAGGCTCTCGATCTCGGCGTCGGGGGGCGGCGCATCGCCCAGGGGTTCGCACTGCCGGTTGGCCCACACGGCGCGCAACCCGGCGGCGCGGGCCCCACCGATATCGGAGCGCAGGCTGTTGCCCACCATCGCCGTCTCGGCCGCCTCGGCGCCCAGGCTCGCCAGGGCCTGCCGAAAGACCGCCGGATCGGGCTTGCGGACGCCCACGTCACCCGCCACGGTGACGCTCTGAAAGTAGCCCCCCAGCCCGCTGGCGGCCAGTTTCTCTCGCTGTAGACAGGCCAGACCGTTGGTCACCAACCCCAGCCGGTAATGGGCGGCCAGCGCTTCCAGCGCCGGGCGCACGTCGGGATAGACAACATGCAATGTGCGGCGCACATCCTGGAAATGTTGGCTCATGGCGTCAGCCAGGGCGGGATCATGGATGCCGTGGGCGGCCAGGCTCTGGCGCCACACCTGGCGGCGATAGGTGGGCGCATAGGCGCGCAGCGTCGCCAGGGCGGGATGGTGGTTGCCCTCGAAACAGGCCCACAGCGCCTCCCAAGAGCTGATGCCGATGGCGGCGGCATACTCGTGGGCCGGGGCGGCGTACCAGAGGGCGCCTGCCGTGCGGCGGGCCGTCTCGTGCAGCCGATCGGGGTGTACGCCGTGGCGCTTGTGGGCCAGCAGGCAGGCCTGGTGAAAGGCCTCGTCCGCCGAGGCATACTCGATCAGCAGGGTGTCGTCCAGGTCAATCAGCAGCGCAATAAGGGGCATCCGGCACTCCCGTGGGATGATCTGGTTCTGGTTCCACAGCAGGCACATGGAGCGCGGGATTCATCCCGCACCGGCGCGCCAGCGCTGGATCATCGTGTAATGTGCGGTAATTGAGACGATAAAAAGCGCATGAACAGAATTGCCACTAGGGTATCATCACTAGCCGTATGATAGCGGCAGGGGCGCGGTGCGCCAAAATGGGCCGGCGGTGCGCAACCGGAGCCGCGTTGCCATCGTATAGAAACAGGTTGCGCCCGAGCCCTGTTGTGTATTTTCGCGCTATCTGTACTAGAATGGGTCTGTCGCCGTTCGCGCCACGCCATGCAGGAGGTTGCCATGTCACAAGCAGCGATTCGGGTGGAGCATCTGAGCAAGAGCTTTGGTGCGGTGCGCGCCGTGCGCGATCTGAGCCTGGTCGTGCAGCACGGCGAGATCTTTGGGCTGCTGGGCTCCAACGGCGCGGGCAAGACCACGACCATCCGCATGATCCTGGATCTGATCAAGCCCGATGCGGGCGAGATCAGTGTCCTGGGCGGCCCAATGTCGGAGCAGACCAAGGCCCGCATCGGCTATCTGCCCGAGGAGCGCGGCCTCTACCGCGATATGAAGGCCTGGGATACGTTGCTGTTCCTGGCCCAGCTCAAGGGGCTGAGCATGGCCGAGGCGCGCCGCCGGGCCGAGCGTTACCTGCGTGAGGTGGATCTGTGGGACGCCCGCGACCTCAAGGTCGAGGCGTATAGCCGGGGCATGGGCCAAAAGCTCCAATTTGTGGCCGCCGCCTTGCACGAGCCTGATCTGGTGATTATTGACGAGCCCTTTTCCGGGCTGGACCCGATCAACACCCAGGTCATCAAGCAGCTCGTCTATCGTATGCGCGACCAGGGCGCCGCCGTGGTGATGAGCACCCACCAGATGCACCAGGTCGAGGAGATGTGCCAACGCATTATGCTGGTGGACAAGGGCACGGCCATGCTGCATGGCGAACTGGGCGAGATCCGCGAGAGGTTCTCCACCAACACAGTCGAGGTGACGCTGCAGGGCGAGATCGAGTCCGTGCCCGGCGTCCAGCGCCTGGAGCGGCGAGATGGCGGCTATCGCATGCAGTTGGCGCCGGGCACCGCCCCAGAGGATGTGCTGCGGGCGCTGGTGAACCTGCCCGATGTGCGCGTGCAGCGTTTCGAGCGCGTGCAGACCTCGCTGGAAGAGATCTTTGTGCAGGTGGTGGGCCACAGGGTCGAGACCGGCGAGGATCAGCCGGCGGAGGCGCGCCGATGAACCTGCGCAAACTCTGGCTGGTGGCAATAAGCACCTACAAGCAGCAAGTGCGCTCCACCCTGTTCCTGATTATGACCTTTGCTCTGCCCGTGCTCTCCATTGGGGCCGGCATGGTCCCCGTTTTGATGGCTGAGCGGGCCACCGTCATCCGGCTCGGCTGGGTGGATCAGACGGGCGCCCTGGCGCTGCCCCCGGACCAGCCCGAGCTGATCCTGACGCCGTTCGTGGATGAGGCGCAGGCGGCCCAGGCTCTGGAGGCCGATGCTGTGGACGCCTACCTGGTCATTCCGGCGGGCTATCTGAAAGGCGCCAGCCCCGCCTATCATGGGCGCCGAGGCCCCAACGAGAGCGCATCGGCTGCGCTGCGCCTGGCCCTGCGACAGGCGTTGACGCCCGACGCCCCCGAGTGGCTCTATGCGCGCCTGACGCGCACGACCGTGTGGGAGTTTCGCGCCCTCGACAGGGACGTGGCGCTGCACGATGGCCTCGAACTCACCCTCTGGTATGTTGTGCCGCCTCTGCTGGGCATCTTGTACGCCTTTATGCTGCTGACCACCGTCAACCACATGGGCCCGGCCATCATCCGCGAGAAGGAAGAGCGGGCCATGGAGATCGTGCTCACCTCGCTGCGGCCCATCGAGCTGGTGGGCGGCAAGATCCTGGGCCTTTCGCTGCTCACCCTGACCCAGGCGGTCATCTGGGGGCTGGGAGCGGCCATCGCCATCGGGTTGTTCTGGTCGCAACAGGGGCAGAGCGGCATACCGCTCTTGCCTTGGGGTTCGCTGGCCTGGGGCCTGGCGTTGGCGGTCCCGAACTATTTGCTCTTTGGCGCGCTGGGCGCCGGCCTGGGCATCCTGGCGGGCGACCGCGAGCAAGCCAAGCAGATCGCGGGCCTGGTGGCTGTGATGGGGATTGCGCCGGTCTGGTTCATCGGCCTGATCTTGGCCCAGCCCAATGGCGGCCTCGCCGTGACGATGACCCTGATTCCGGTCTTTGCGCCCGTGGTGGCCTTGCTGCGTATGACGATGGCCGAGGTGCCGGTCTGGCAGTTGTGGGCCGCCCTGGGGATCTTGTGGGTCTCGGTGAGCCTGGGCGTGCTGGTCGTGGCGCGCCTGTTCCGCGCTGCGGCCCTGCTATACGGCCAACGGCTGGCGCCGCGCCAGATCTGGCGCGCGCTGGTGGCCCGCTAGAGCGCGCATAGGAGAAAGAGAATGAACAGCAATACGCTGCTGGTGGCCCGTCGCGAGTTCCGCGAGCGGATTCGCTCGCGGGGTTTCATCCTGAGCTCGCTGGCAATGCCGATCTTTTTGATCGTGATCTCGATGCTAACCGGCCAAGGCCAGATGGAGCTGAGCGCGCCGGCCACGGAAGGGCCCGAGGCCGAGGCCCGCATTGTGGTGACGGGCTATGTGGATCTGGCGGGTATCATGGGCGACATGGATCCCGGGCCGACCCTGGCCCCCTATGCCGATGAGGCCGCCGCTGCTGCAGCGCTGCGCCAGGGCGAGATTGACGCCTATTACCTGATCGCGCCGGACTATCGAGAGACGGGGAGTGTGCTCCGCATCAGCCAGAGGCTGCCCAGCGGCGAGCCCGATACGGGGATTTTGACGGCGCTCTTGCGCATGGGACTGGTGGCCGACCATTCTCCCCAGGTGGGGCAGCGGCTGCTGGCCCCGATGGGTGATACAGGGCTGGAGGTTGTGACCATCGGAGGCGAGGGCGGAGGTGGCCTGAATCTTGACATGCTGCCCTTTGTGGTGACGGCTGCCGTCATGGTGCCGCTGTTGACGGGCGGCGGCCTGTTGTTGCGCAGCCTGGCCCAAGAAAAGGAATCGCGCATCATCGAGGTCTTGCTGGTGTCGTTGCGCCCCACCCAGTTGCTGGCGGGCAAGGTGCTGGGCATGGGGGCGCTCGTGGCGGTGCAATACCTGGCCTGGGCGCTGATCCTGGCCATCGCCATGCCGTTGACCGGCGGGGGCCTGGGTTCCACCTTGCAGGATCTCAACCTGGGCGTGGGCGAGGCGCTGCTGGCCCTGCTCTATGGCGTGGGCGGTTTTTTCCTGTATGCCGCCATCATGGCCGGGCTGGGGGCCGTGGCGCCTGACGTGCACAGCAGCCAGAACTGGGTGTTCATCATCACCCTGCCCATGACGCTGCCGTTCTATCTCTGGATGGCCCTCACCAGCGCGCCCAACGGCCCCCTGGCCGTGGGGCTGAGCCTGTTCCCGTTCTCCGCGCCCACGGCCATGATCCTGCGCATGACCACGGCGACCGTGCCCACATGGCAGATCGCTATCAGTTTGGGCCTCATGGTTCCCACGGCCATCGCCGTCATGGCGATCATGGCGCGGCTGTTCCACGCCCAGGTGCTGCTGAGCGGCGAGCCCCTGTCGCTCAAGCGGTTCGTCCAGGCGCTGCGGGCGCCGGTGTAGCGCAGGCGACGCTAGCTGTTCTGGGCTACCAGGGCCTCGCCTGCCGCGCGGATGGCCGCCAGCTTGTGCTCGCGGGTGATGCGCTTGATGCCGATCAGATCGGCGGGGCGCATGCGCACATGCTGGGCCCAGCGCTCCATGTTGGTCAGGCAACTGATCATGCCGCCGCCGCCACCGCCCGCTGCGGCTACCAGCAGCGCCGGCTTGTTGGCCAGGCGGCTCTCGTCGCCCAGGGTGGCCTCGCACCGGCGCAGCCGGTCGGTCAGGTTCTTCATGCGCTCGCTCAGATCGCCCCAGTAGACCGGCGTGATCAGCGCCAGGCCGTCGGCGGCGATGGCCCGCTGGTGCAACGCCTGGAAATCGTCCAGGACGCCGCCGCACTCGTGTTCCGTGCGGCATTTGCCCCAGCCGTTGCCGCACTGGGCGCACGAGGCGATGCGCAGATCGGTGAGGCGTACGTTCTCGGCGGCGCCACCCGCCGCCTGGATGCCGGCAATGGCCGCCTCGGCGCAGGCCGCCGTCAGGCCGTCGGTGTTCGGGCTCGATTGAATGACCAGGATGCGCATCTCGGGCTCCTTTCGGATTTCGCCTACTCTGACAGGTGGATGGCGCCGCTAGATGACGCCCAGGGCCATGAGGGCGCCCATGCCGACAAAGAGGATCGCCGCTGCGCGCAGCAGCGCCCGCCGGGGCACGACGCGGCAGAGTTGCTGGCCGCCCAGCACCGCCAGGGCCGTCACCGCCACCAGGGCCAGCGAGCCCCCCAGGAAGACGGCCCAGGGCAGGGCCTCACGGCTGGCCAGGCCCAAGACGGCCAGTTGGGTCTTGTCGCCCAGCTCGGCCACAAAGAGCAGCGCGGCGGTGGTGCCAAAGGCGCGCCAGTTCCACAGTGAGGGTCTGGCATCGCCCAGCTCGCACTCCTCGCCCAACGCCTCTTCGCAGCCCAGCGCCGCCTCGCGCCAGATCAGGACGCCCATGACCACAAAGGCCAGGGCCGCTACGCCCTGCAGGATGCCCTGGGGGATGACCCGGCCCAGCAGGTGGCCCGAGGCCGCGCCCAGGGCGGTGATGAGCACCAGGGCGACGCTGCCCCCGATAAAGACGGGCAGCCCGGCGCGGTGTTTGCAGGTCTGCGAGAGCACGGCCAGTTGGGTCTTGTCGCCCAGCTCGGCCACAAAGACGAGGCCAAAGGCCCCCAAGAGCGCATCCCAAGGCATGTGGCGTTTCTCCTGCGTGTGATGTGGGCATTATACGCGGCAGGGTGGGCAGGCCAAGCGGAGGAAGCCGCCCGCATTCTGTTGCCCAGACGCACCCCGGAACCGTATGGCCCCGGCGCACGTCTGGGGTATACTTGAGGTGATCGTACCGGCGCGGGCTGCCGCGCCATGACATAAGGAGTATCGTATGCGCAAGTTGATTTCTGCCGTTGTCCTGCTCGCCCTGGCGCTGGTCGCGCTGGTGGCCTGCACCGAGGGCATCGAGAGCCCCACGGCCACCCGCTGGGTGCTGCCCACCTCGCCGCCGCCCACGGCCACGGCGTCGCCCGCGCCACCCACGCCAACGGTGGAGCCGGCGGAGACTGCGACGGAGCAGCCCGAGGCGACTCAGGAGCCAACGGCGGCCCCAGCGCCCACGCCGATCCCGCTGCCTGGGGGCGAGCTGGCTTACTATAGCAACATCGGTCCCTACTTGCTGGCCAACCCCGAGGCGGGCCAGCCCACCCACACCCTGCTCAAGGGTGGCCGCATGCGGGCCTATATGGCCATCAACCCGGCCCACTGGGCGCCCGCCGATGCCCTGCGCAACCTGGAGGGCTATGGCCGCAACTATATGGCCGAGGAGGAAGAGCTATCCTACATCCGGCGCCGCGAGCAGGGCGCGCGGGGCTACTATGACCGCTTTCGGCCCACCTACGAGCAGGGGCGCGGCCAGATCCACGCCTGGATGTCCACCTGGGCGTTTACGTTCGGCGACCCCGACTTTGCAGAGGACTGGGTGGCGTTTCAGCGCGAGTGGCTGCGGCTGATGCACGCTGACGGGCATCTGGCGGGGGTGGGGGGCATGAAGGCCCATCTCTTTGGCTCGGGCGAGATCGTCTGGCTGACAGAGGCGATTCGCGACGCCGATTACTTGTTCCTGGCCGAGTCAGGCGCGCCCACCCTCACCGCGAGCATGGGCGTGACCACCCTGGTCTATCGCGACCTGGTGGCGGAACTGCGCGCCGTGCTGGGCGAGGAGGGGGTGCCTCCGTTGATCCTGGATGTGTGCGTGGATGGCGAGGTGCTGATGGACATTGAGGCCGAGGACGGCCCTCACTGGCAGCGCGGCTATCGCGACTATGGCACGTCGCCGGAGGCGTATGCCGCCGACGTGCGCAATTATGATATCGCCACGCTATACGACCCCTACGTCAAGCACGTCTTTTGGTTCGCCACCAACATCACCGAGGACACCCTATCGTTCGACGTGAACACGCCGATGCTGACCATCGCCGACGGCTGGCATACCGCCCCCGCGCAGCCGTGAGGCAAAGCAGCCGTTGCGGGCGCTCGCTGCAATCGGCAGCGGGCGCCCGCAACGTGTCATGCTGCGGCTAGGCGTCAGGCGGAACGACGCCGATGGTCAACAGGATATTGGCATAGATGCGCTGCTCGCCCGTGGCGATGACCAGGGCCACGTTAGGGCTCTTGGCCGCCTCGTAGAACTGAAAGCGGCCCAGGGATTGCAGCTCCATGCCGGCCGGCAGGTGCTGGCGGAAAGAGGCAAAGATGGGCGGCTCGGGGCCCACGTCAGGCACCATGACATGCGCCGCCTCGATGACGATGGCGTCGGCGATCACGGCCAGCACCTCGTCCACCGGCGCGCTGCCCCGCGTCAGGTTCAGGTAGGCGCGTTCGGCAGCCGGGTTGGCGCCGGTGCCAAAGGGATAGTTGCCATCGGCGATGAGCACCTGGGCGCCGTGGCCGGCAGTGCTCAGCGCGGCCAGGATCTGGGGGTGGGTGAGTCGGTATCTGAGCATGGATTCCCTCCTTGTGGGCGGCTGTGTGCGCGGATTATGGCCGAGGGGACGGCAAGCGTCAAGCGATGCGCGGGGGCGGCGGTGACGCCAGAGCGCGTCGCGTTTTTCTTGACGTTCGCCCTGCCGAGTGGTATACTAGGATATGTGGCCGTGTGCGCCGTCGCAAGCACGCGTCTGTGCGCGCTTTTTTGTGCCGAGAGGGGAGCGAACCGAATCTAATGACCAAGGCCAGCCAACAAAAGGTGGTTGTGGAGGGCACCATTGTCGAGGCCCTACCCAACACCCAATTCCGAGTTGAACTCGACAGTGGCCATGAGGTATTGGCATATATCTCGGGCAAGATGCGCAAGTACTATATCCGCATCCTCTTGGGCGACCGCGTGCGCATCGAGCTATCGCCTTATGATTTGACGCGCGGGCGCATCGTCTATCGCTACAAGACCTGAGCCCGGCCCTCGCTGCCAGCCAGAATCGCACACAGCGCAGCTCCAATTAGGGGAGCTGCGTTTTGTATGCGGGCGATCCTTGCTGCTCCTGGCCTCGCCGGGCCGCCCATGCTACAATAGCGTCATTGGGGGAGCCGGAACCTGCGTGCAAGAAAGGAGCGGGCCATGACCGTTGAGGGGATGCAGCGGGCCTTTGAGGAACTCTCGCGCCGCCACGAGCGGGGCGAACTGGATGACGAGGCCTATCTGGAACAGGTGCGCGCCTTGCGCTTTCAGGATGCCGAGGGCCGCTGGTGGACCATCGGCGCGCGCACGGGCCAATGGTATGTGGCCCAAGAGGGGCGTTGGGTGCAGGCCGATCCACCAGCCGACGCTGTCCCCGCGGCCCAGGCCGCCGAGGAGCAGGCGCAGGCGGGCGCACAAGAGCCGCTTGCGGCCTGCCCCAACTGTGGGGCGCCCATTGTCTTGGGCGTGCACTTTTGCCCCGGGTGCGGCCACCCGCTCTCCGCTGAGCCACCCCAACCAGCCGCGCAGCCCACTGCTATCGCGGGCGCGCCCGGCGTGGCGCCGGTGGTTTCCTCTGATGAGCCCACGCCGCCCCGCCCCGTGGCGCCACCGTCGCCCCGCGCGGCGCCCGTCCCTGTCGCGGCGCCCGTCCCCGTCGCGCCGCCGCCCACCAGAGTCAGTACGCCCGCGGAGGCGCCCCCGCCCAAGCCCCGTAAAAAGGGCCTGACCATCGCCCTGGTCGTGGCGGGCGTGGTTCTGATCGGCGTGGCGCTGGTGGCCCTGGCCTCGGCCATCCCAGGCGCGCCGGGCCATGCCCTGGCCGCGAACTTGCTGGGCCGCAACGGCGGCGCCGCCGTCTCGCCCACGCCCACCCCCAGCCCAACCGATACCGTGGCCGTTGTGCTCCCGCCGCCCGAAACGGCAACGCCCACGGCTACGCCTGAACCCTCGGCGACGGCTACCCTCCAGGAGTCGCCCACGGCGACTGTGACGCCCACGGCCACTAACGTCCCTCCGACGGCCACCCTGGCGCCTACGCACACCACCCAGCCGACGGCGACGGATACCCCTGAGCCTACGGCGACCGTAGCGCCGCCCACGGCTACTTCTGGGCCGCCCACGATCACGCCGCCCCCGACCGACACGCCGGCGCCCACCCTCACGCCGCAACCCACGGTGGCGCCCCTCGCCGTGTCCAGCTCTGCGACCGTGAACAATGGTGCGTATGGCACCAACACCCTCGAGATCTGGCACATGCAATCCATCTTTGTGATCGGCTCTGACGGGGGGCGCTATCGGGCCGAGATAGGTTTTTTGACCAGCCCCGAGGCGCGCAACGCGATCCAGCAGCAGTGGGCTGCTCAGGGGCTTGGGGAGGCCAACTGGAAAGGCATCATCCAGGTGGTGGAAAGTATCAACTGGGTGGCCTGTACGGGAGACAAGAACGCCTGCTATGACAACTATTCCATGCAGCCGGCGCCCTCGGCCCAGGTTGTCTACCAGATCTATCTGCGTGAGCACGTCTGGCGTTCGCTGCTCAACGACTATATCGCGGGCGGGCTGCAAGCCACGCTGCGCAACCAGTACTATGCCGAAATCCAGCGGGTGGTTTTTGGCCCCATGAGCGGGTCGGGGCCATCGGCGCCCTGTCTGGGCTTCAAGTTCGACCGGCAATAGCGACGCGCTCAAGCGCCTCGTGACAACAGCCGCCGATAGACGCCCAGGGTCTCGGCGGCTGTGCGTTCCCAGGTGAACGCGCGCGCCTGTGCGCGGCCACGCTCTGCCAGGCGACCCCGTAGGGCCTCGTCGGTTAACAGCCGGGTCAGCGCGGCGGCGATCTCGCCCTCGCTGGTGGGGTCAAAGAGCAGGGCTGCATCGCCCGCCACCTCGGGCATGGACGAGACGTTGCTGCAGGCCACGGGTGCGCCGCACGCCAATGCCTCCAGGATAGGCAGGCCAAAGCCCTCATAGAGCGAAGGGAACACAAAGCAGGTCGCGCCTGCATAGAGCAGCGGCAGGTCCGCCTCCGAGACGCCCCCCACAAAGCGCACGCTCTCGCCCAGGCCCAGGGACTCGACCAGGTCGTGGCCCTCGGTATAGCGGGCGTCCTGGTGCCCGGCCAACGCCAGGGTATGCTCTTGGCGCAGCGGCGCTGCGACTTGGGCCCAGGCGCGCAGCAGCGCCAACAGGTTCTTGTGGGGCTTGTTGATGCCCAGATAGAGGACATAGGGCCCGGCCAGGCCCGCGCGGGCGAGGTGGCGCGCCACCTCGTCGGGCGGCTGCGGGCCAAAGCGCGGCTCTACGCCGAGATAGACCCGCGTTGCGCCGGTGCGGGCGCTGAGCCCGTCGTGGGCCAGATCGGCCAGGGTCGCGTCAGAATCCACGATCAGATGATCGGCGCGACGGGCGCAGAGCCGAACCAGGGCGCTATACACAGGCGCCAGGCGTGGCTGCGGCAGCGATCCGGGAAAACGCGATGGGATCAGATCGTGGATGGTGGCCACCGTCTTGCAGGGCAGCGCATAGGGCATCAGGTAGTAGGGCGAGTGGTACAGGTGCACGGCCTGCCGGCCCAGGGTGCGCCGCAGCTCCCACTGTTGGCGCAGCCCAAAGGGCGTTGCTTGAACCGGAACCTCGCGCACGTTGGGCCCGGCCAGGATGCCATCCAGGGCAAAGCGGCTGTTGGGCGCGCCCGGGTTGCGCAGCAAAAGGAACTCGATCTCGGGCGCCAGAGGCGGCAGGTGACGGGCCAGCTCATAGGTATAGCGCCCGATGCCGGGAAAGTGATCTTGGATATAGCGGCCATCCAGAGCGATGCGCATTGTGGATCCTTCCCTCGTGCAACTGCGCCGCCCGATCAGCTCTCCTGGCGCGTGCGTTCCAGGAGAAAGAACCGATGGTATGGGTTTGACCATCCTCGATAGGTGCGCACAATGCGCAAGCCGGCCCGCTCCAGATCGGTGCGCACCCGTCGCAGGCCATAGCCCCGCCTGCCGATCTCCCAATAGTGCTGGCCGTCGTAAGCGTGGTTACGCCGCACCACGCGCGGCAGCGAGAGAGCCAGGCGCACGGTCCCCAGGAGCGGCATGCGCAGCATCAGTTGCAAGCTATGGGATGCATCGGGCAGTGAGAGCACGATATGCCGCTCACAAACGCGCCGGAGCTCGGACAGGGCCTGGGGCAACTGCGCGTAGGGCAAATGCTCCAAGACCTGACAGCAGACGACCACGTCAAAGGCCGCATCGGGGCAGGGCAGACTCAGCACCGACGCCACGCAATCCGGCGCCAGCTCCGGCTCCAGGTCAATCCGGTGGGTGGGCACCCCCAGGTGGGTCAGCAGCGCCGAGACGACGCCGACCCCGATGCCTACCTCCAGGACGGCCCGGGGCTTTAGCGCCAGTACCTCGCCAAGTTGGCTCCAATAGCTGCCCCACCGTTCTGGCGTAACATAACGGCCAAAGGCATGCAGGCTCTGGCGCCTCGGATCGTCATCGGGCATGTGCATGGCAGCTCCGGATTCGGGTCGAATCGCGCGTGTAGCCAACAAGGGATCGCCGCCATTATAGAGCGAAGGGGCGGGGCTGCAACCTGTGCGTCGGGCGCGCCTCGTATCAAGCCTTTGGCCGGCGATGCCACAGGTCTCGCCAGAGGGCCGCAGCCATGCGTCTGATCTGCCGGTCGCTGGCAACCCACAGCCCCACATAGCACAGCCCGCCCGCCAATGTGATATAGACGGCCACGCCTGGCGCGCCCCCCAAGAATGGCCTGGCCGCCGTGAGCAGCAACAGGGGCGCTGTAAAGACCAGGCAGACGACGCCCGTAGACAGCATGGGGATCAAACGGCCCCGCGCCAGACGCACCAACAACACGGTCTGCGCCAAGTTGACCGCAGCCCCGCTACCGGCGAACAGGGCCAGCGCCAGGACCGGGTCGCCACGCAGCCCGCCGATGGCCAGCCCGCCCACGCGCAGAACCAAGAGTACGAGGTTGAGCGCCAGCCCGAGTTCCTGCCGCTCTAGCACGGCGTACAGGGCCGAGAGAGGATCGCTGATGAGCGTCGTGAGCATCCAGAGCGAGAGGATCTGGGCATAGCGCCCTGCCTCGGCCCAGGGCCCACCCAAGAACCAGGATGTCAGCTCGGGGCCCAGGCAGAGCAGCGCGAGGGCAGGATACCAGGCGAGGCGCAGCATGTTCCTGGCGGTGGCCGTCGTCAGGGCGTCGAGCCCGCCCTGTAAGCGAGCGCGCGCGGCGCTGCGGGCGAATACCTGGGTGATGGCGGTGCTCAACAGGATCAAGGGGGTGATGGTGACGCGGTTGGCCTGGGCATAGTAGCCGACCACTTGCGCGGCGAAAAAGCCGCCCAGCACCAGTGGGGTGATCTGGTGCGAGAGGGTATTCAGCACGCCCGCCCACGAGGCAAAGAGGGGGAACTTGTAGTACTGGCGCAGGGTAGAGGCGGCCTCGGGCAGGCGTACCCGCAAGAACAGCCCCAACTGGTTGCGCATCCCCCGAGCCAGGACGATGATCCCCGCCAGCACCCCCACCATGTTGGCGACGATCAGGCTGGAGGCTGCATCGCGTCCTAGCAGGCCAAGCGCGAGCCGCCCGGCCTCCGCTACCGAAGCCGAGACAACCCGGTTCGTCGAGAGCAAGCCGAATTTCTCATGGCGTATGCCCCAGTAGACGAGTACGACGGTCACGCCGCTGAGCAACACCGCCCACGGAAGAAACTTGGGATATGCCAGCAGTGACCAAGGCACGCTATCCCAGGTGCGGGCGCGCAGCAGAACAAGCGGCAAGAAAAGCAATGCGCTCAAGACGACCACGATCAACAGGGCGCCCCAGGCGACGGCCGCCGCTTTTCGAGCGCTCTCCGGCAGCAGGATGGCCAACTCGTAGCGCAGTGTGACGATGGTTACCAGGATGGCCAGCGCGGAGGCAAAGGTGGCGGCGGCGCCAAATGCTTCGGGTGAGTACAGACGGGCGATGATGGGCGCCAGCGCAAAGGCGAGCACCTGGGTGGCGGCGGCGCCGGCGGTCAGTTGTAGCACGCTCTGGGCAAACCGGACGGGAGGGGGAGCGTCCTCGCGCGCTTTCGGATCGGGCCGCGTTGGGGGCGGGACGCTCATGGGCGAGCAGGCCGTGCGGCCGTGCGCACACACACAGCCCGGCCCGCACAGGGTGTCGCGGGAGGGCGCAGCTTGTCTTTGGCAGCCGGGTAGCAGCGGGGCGTTCGGCGCACAGTGAATCCTTCTATCTAGGACTCGTGCAGGGCGGACGCGATGTCGCCTAGTTATACGCGGGAAGCAAGAGTCTGTCGAATGGGCAGGGCGGGCGCGGCGCGCGGGGATGCGACTCTTGTGCAGATGTGGCGAGCCGGCCTTTTATGCCGCTACGCTTTGTGATATGATGCTGGCAAACGTGCCCGTCCCTATCGCAACGGACACACGGCCAAGGAAATCACATGAGGGTCCTATCCGCGCGCGTGCTGTCGTTGTTGGCGCTCTTGGCCGCAGGGCTCCTGCTTGCCGGGCTCGCGGGTTGCTCCCCCGAAGCGAGCCAGGTGGCGATGGCCACCCTTCCGGCGTCGCCAACGGCCAGGGCCACGCGGGCCGCGCCGCCTACGCAGGCGCCCCAAGCCACGGTCGTGGAGCAAGTGCCCGCCGCTGGGGTGGGTTGGGTGATCCCGCGCGATGGCCAATGGCAAGAGGCCCCCGGCGGGGTCTACTCTGCCTCCGGAGGAGAGGACAGCTTTGCCTGGTCTGAACAACCTGTGCAGGGCGACCTGACCTTTAGCGCCGAGATCAAGAGCGATTGGGGCAACTATGGCGAGGCGATGGTCGTGGTCTATGGCGACGGCCAGGGCTGGTCGCCGGGCTGCCTGATCTTTAGCATCACCGGCTACTGGCAGTCCATCCGCGCCCATTCGATCTATGACCCCGAGATCGAGTGGTTGGCCGTCCGCGAGGAGATGCTGGATCTCGGCAGCGAGCGCCACCGGATGACGGTCCGAATCGCAGGAGACGAGGCCAGCCTCTACCTGGATGAGCGGTTGCTCCTGTCGGCGCCTCTTTGCCCTCGCTGCAACCACCAAGGCTACATCGCCCTGGCCAAGTATGGTGGCAGCGCGCCGGCGTCGTACCGGGATATCACCGTCGAGACACAGGTCGCAGCGGTCGCCGCCCTTGTTCCGCCTCTCTCGCCCGCGCCTACCCGCACGGCGACACTTCTCCCATCCCCTCGCGCCACACGCACTCCCAGCCCCACGCGCACCCCTCGTCCTACGCGCACATCAACTCCCACAGCTACCCTGACGCCGTTGCCATCGGCTACCCCCTTGCCCACAGACACCCCGCCGCCGCCCTTCCGTCCGCCGACGGGCATGCTCGAAGACCGTTCCTCGGGCGGCCAGGGCGAGCTGTTGGTCAAGAACGGCACCGACGCCGATGCCCTGGTGGTGCTGGCCGGGCTGGATGATCAAGCCGTCATGACGGCCTATATTCGCAGCGCCGAATCGTTCAACATGACCGGCATCCCGGATGGCGTCTATCGCCTGTATTTCAGCAAGGGCGAGGGCTTGAGCGAGGCAACACTCCGCTTTACCCGGAACGCCACCTACCGGCGGCTGGACGCCACCCTCGAGTTCACGACCTCGGCGAGCCAGTACACCGGCTGGGAGGTGACGCTGTACGGCGTGGTGGGCGGCAACGTGGGCTCGCAGACGGTGAACCCCGCCCAGTTCCCATAGGGCGAGGCCGGGCGTCACAACGGAAGCACGCGAGAGGAAGGGCAATGGACAATCCCTGGATTCTGCTCATCGCCGCGGCCCTCCTGCTCTGCGGCTGGGTTTCGGCCCTCATCTATCGGCGCAAAGGGCGCCCGGTCGCGGTCGGGTTCATCCTGGGCCTGCTGCTGGCGTGGATCGGGATCCTCATTGCGCTGGCCATGCCGCGCCAGGGCATGGCGCCCAGGGGGAGTCGTCTGGGGTGGCTGGGCCTGCCGCTGCTCGTCCTTCTGGGGGTCTCCATTGCGCTGGTATCGGGCTGGGAAGCGGGGCGCGCCCTGGCCTACGATGCGCTGGCCGACGGCAGCTACCAGATCGGCGAGGCCACGTTCGGCAATCTCCGAGCGGGCTTTTGCCAGGGCGAGTTCAAGGGCCAGGGCTGGCGCTGCCGTTCGGGCGGCTTTCCTTGCGCCAGTGTGCAAGTGGCTTGCGACGCCGATGCCGGCGCCAACTGTGAGTATCAAGTGAGCATGTTGTTCTCCACCGAGTCGGGGCGCAGCTTTGGGGGCGATAACAGCGAGGCCAGGCTGGTGAGCGTGCCGCCGGGAGAGACCCGGATGGTGAGTTTCCACCTGTATCGCGCCTGCTACCATAACGAAACGGTAGAGTCAGGCCGCCTGCGGGTAGAGGAGCCGGACGGCGGGCGGCGAACGACGATCAGCTTTGCGCGCTAGTGCGCCGCCGAGTATCAGTTCAGGATTTTTTTTGGGGGGGGAAGAGGCCAACACATTGAGGACGGCGGCAGCGAACCGTGGAGGGCGGGCGTCTCGCCCGCCTTGTAGGGGCGCGGCATGCCGCGCCCCTACAATAAAACCATAGAAAAACGCATGAAACACGTATAGGCAAGACTGACGCCAAACGCATGTATGCGGCCATAGCGACGCTGTGCGCTCACCGTTTGCAGGATATTGACATCACTTCCTGGTCAATTGGGAACTCGTCCCCTTGAATCTGAACTGATACGCCGCCGAGCCACCTTTCCTCTTCTCTCGCCGCCTGTGGTATAGTAGTCGCAGGATCGCACATCTGCCCGGAGGTCCGTCCCATGCCCATGACCGAGCGTGTGGCCCGTTTGCGCCAGCGTAGCCTGGACGCCGTCCCGATCCTCTCTAGCGAGCGGGCTGAGCTGATGACGGCCTTTCATCGTGAGAACGCCCGGCTCCTCTCCGCGCCCATGCGCCGCGCCCTGGCGTTCCGCTACCTGCTGGAGCGCGTCACCGTCTATATCGGGCCGGACGAGCTGATCGTGGGCGAAAAAGGTCCCGCGCCCAAGGCGGCGCCCACCTACCCGGAGCTGTGCTGCCACACCCTGGGGGATCTCGAAATCCTGGATACCCGGGACAAGACCGCCTTTGGCGTCAGCGACGACGTCCGGGCCGTCTATGCCCGCGAGATCATCCCCTTTTGGCGGGGGCGCACCCTGCGCGAGGCGATCTTGTGCCAGATGACCGGCGATTGGCTGGCGGGCTATGAGGCCGGACTGTTCACCGAGTTCATGGAGCAACGCTCGCCGGGCCACACGGTGTTGGATGACAAGCTCTACCGCATCGGGCTGCGCGGTCTGCTGGACGAGATCGCCCGGGCGCTGGAGGCCTTGGATTTCCTGGGCGACCCTGGCGCGTACGCCCGGCAGGAGCAGTTGCGGGCGATGGCGGTCTGCGCCGAGGCGGTGATCCACCTGGCCCACCGCTATGCCGACGATGCCGAGGCCCTGGCCCAAGCCGAGGCAGACCCCGCCCGCCGCGCCGAGCTGGCGCGCATCGCCGCCGTGTGCCGCCACGTCCCCGAGCACCCGCCCCGCGATTTCCACGAGGCGCTGCAAGCCTACTGGTTCGTGCACCTGGGCGTCACCCTGGAATTGAACCCCTGGGATGCTTTCAGCCCCGGCAAGCTGGACCAGCACATCTGGCCCTACTATCAGCGCGGGCTGGCCGAGGGCGCCCTGACCCGCGAGCAGGCCGAGGAGCTGCTCCAGTGCCTCTGGTGCAAATTCAACAACCAACCGGCGCCGCCCAAGGTGGGCGTCACCGCCGAGGAGAGCGGCACCTATACCGATTTCGCCCAGATCAACCTGGGCGGCGTGCGCCCCGATGGCTCGGACGGCGTCAACGAGGTCACCTACCTGCTGCTGGACGTGGTGGAGGAGATGCGCCTCTTGCAGCCCAGCGCCTCGATCCAGGTCAGCCAAAAGAACCCGGATGCGTTCATCAAGCGGGCGGGGCGCATCATCCGCACCGGCTTTGGCCAGCCCTCGGTGTTCAACAACGATCTGGTGGTGCAAGAGCTGCTGCGCCAGGGCAAGACGATCCTGGATGCGCGCCAGGGCGGCACCAGCGGTTGCGTCGAGACGGGCGCTTTTGGCAAAGAGAACTATAACCTGACGGGCTATTTCAACCTGCCCAAGGTGCTGGAGCTGACACTACATAACGGGGCAGACCCGCGCACGGGCCGCCAGATCGGGCCGCGCACCGGCGACCCGGCGGAGTGGGCTACCTTTGAAGACCTGATGGCCGCCTTCGAGGCGCAACTGAACCACTGGGTGGATGTCAAGGTGCGGGGCAACCAGGTGATCGAGCGGCTCTATGCCGAGCAGATGCCCGCGCCCTTCCTCTCGGTCTTGATTGATGATTGCATTGCCAAAGGACGGGATTATCACGATGGCGGCGCGCGCTACAACACGTCGTACATCCAGGGGGTGGGGCTGGGCACCATGGCCGACGCCCTGGCCGCCATCCGGCATCAGGTGTACACCGAAGGGACGTTGGCGCTGCCCGCGCTGGTGGCTGCCCTGGACGCCGATTTCGCCGGGCAGGAGCGCCTGCGCCAGCAGTTGCTCAACCGCGCGCCCAAGTACGGCAACGACGATGACGCCGCCGACGACCTGATGCGCGCCGTGTTCGAGGCCTATTACCGCGCCGTGGAGGGGCGGCCCAACACCCGTGGCGGCGTCTACCGCATCAACCTGCTGCCCACCACGGTACATGTCTATTTTGGGGCCATGACGGGCGCCACCCCCGATGGCCGCAAGGCGGGCGCGCCCCTCTCCGAGGGCATCTCGCCTGTCCAGGGCGCCGACCGGCGCGGCCCCACCGCCGTGATTCGCTCGGCGGCCAAGATGGACCATGTGCGCACCGGCGGCACCCTGCTCAACCAAAAGCTGACGCCGCAACTGCTGCGCACCGAAGAGGACCTGGACAACCTGGTGCACCTGGTGCGCGCCTATTTCGGGCTGGACGGCCACCACATCCAGTTCAACGTGGTGGACGCGGCCACGCTGCGGGCCGCCCAGGCCGATCCCGCCAGCCACCGCAACCTGATCGTGCGGGTGGCGGGCTATAGCGACTATTTCTGCGACCTGGGCCGCGCCCTACAGGACGAGATCATTGCCCGCACAGAGCACAGCAGCTTTTAGGCGGGGCGCCCATCATCACGCCCCTTCCGGCGGCTTGCGGGTCTCCCAGCCCTCCTCGAACAGCCGCAAAAAGTTGCGCTCGCCGTAGGGGTGCCGCGCCACCTCGTCCTCGTTCAGTTCCACGCCCCAACCGGGCGCGTCGGAGGCTGTCAGGTAGCCGTCCACCACCCGGGGCACGCCCTGCAACAGGTCCCACGTCCATGGCTCCAACGAGTCGTCAAAGCTCTCCTGGATGAGAAAGTTGGGGATGGAGCAGTGGAAATGGGCGTTCATGGCCGTGCATAGGGGGCTCTGGGCCTGGTGGCAGGCCACCAGCGCGTCGTACGCCTCGGCCACGGCGAACGCCTTGCGGGCCGTCGAGGGACCCAGGTGCATCGGCTCCGGCTGGACGATGTCTATCACCCGCTCGTGGAGCAGCTCGGCAAAGTCGCGCAGCTCGTGGAACCCCTCGCCCAGCACGACGGGATAGCCCAACGCCCGCTGCACTTCGATGTGTCCCCTGAGATCGTGGGTGCGCACAGGGGTCTCGATCCAAAAGGGGCGGAAAGGCTCCAGTTGCCTGCCCAGGCGGATGGCCGTCGAGACGGTGAAACGGTCGTGGGCCTCGATCAGCAGGTCCACCTGGTCGCCCACGGCCTCGCGCACGGCGCAGACGATGCGCACCGCCAGGGACTCGCTCTCCGGCTCGATCTGCTTGTAGGCCCCGCCAAAGGGGTCGAACTTGAGCGCCGTATAGCCCTTGGCGACCATGCGGGCGGCAGCCTCGGCAAAGAACACCGGGTCGCGGGGCCCCTGATACCAGCCGTTGGCATAGACCCGCAGCCGCTCATGGTGCTTGCCGCCGAACAGGCGCCACATGGGCGCGCCCAGGCTCTTGGCCAGGATGTCCCAACAGGCTTGCTCGATGGCAGCGATGCCCGTGGAACGCCGGTGGTAGCGTGCCTTGATCAGCTTGAGCCAGAGGCGCTCCGGGTGCAGCGGGTCCTCGCCGATGACCAGGGGCCGTAGCTCCTCCAGATCGCCCAGGTTGGGCTTGGTCGCCAGCCCGCCCGTGGCCTCGCCCAGGCCCGTCAGCCCCTGGTCGGTCAGCAGCTTGACGAAAATCCAGTTCTTCCAGGGGTTGCCCACCATAAAGGTCTTGAGTTCGGTGATCTTCATCGGGTGTGTTTCCTATTGCCGGTCAAAGGGCTCGGGGCCGCCGCTGCTGGTTGCGCTCTGTGTGTGGGGCGGCGCGCCAGAAGCCTCGAGATGCTCCACGCCATAGGCCAGGGGCCGGCCGCCGGGCCAGGCAAAGAGGGGCTCCAGGTCGCGCAGGATATCGTCCAGGGCGCGGTGGTCCTGCTCGTCCATCACATGGGGCGAGGCGTTGCGCGAGCGGGCGCTGCGGATCACGCCGCGCCGCCGCAGCACCTCTTTGTAGATGGCCCCCGGGCACTGGATCTCGATGGCGTAGAGGGGCGCCAGCAGGCCATAGATGCGCTTGGCCTCGGGCAGGTCGCCCGCCTCCAGGGCGTCCCAAAAGCGCACCATGACATCGGTGACGTGGCAGCCGGGCATCTGGCCCGCCACGCCGCGCGGGTATTCCAGCAGCATATAGCGCCCGCCCGCGCCCCCAAAGATACCCTTGAGGGTGGGCAGGCCCGCCTCCATCAGCGCCGTGATCTTGTGGGTGACGGGGAGGGTCTCCTCCTTGATATAGTCGGCGCCCTCGACCTCGCGCACGATGCGTTCCAGCAGGGCGGCGGACATTTCCGTGCCCACGCTGTGGTTCTGGATGAACAGCGGCAGGCGGGCAGCCTGGGCTACGCTGCGAAAGTAATCCACCAGGCCATCGGGGTCGGCCATCTTGGCGACATAGGGGGCCATGGCGATCACGGCATCGGCGCCGACGGCGCGGGCGTGCCGCGCAAACATGGCCGCGTGGGGCGCGCTGAGGCCCTGCACGCCCAGCACCACCGGCGCGCGCCCGGCGGCCTGCTCGGTCACGACGCGCATGCCTTCCAGGCGCTCCCCATCCGAAAGGGCGCCAAAGCCGCTGGCGTTGACGGGCCAGACCAGCCCGTGGGCGCCGCAGCCGATGCAGAACGCGACGATGCTACGTAGCCCCTCCCAATCCACCTGCCAGTCCTCGTCAAAAGGCGTGGCGGGGATGGTAAAGATGCCCCGGTACGGTTGGGTCATGGCCGTTCCCTCCGTGGATGCGAGATGACGCGCACACCGGGCCAATGATAGGGCAAGAGAGGCGAGACGACAAGGAGAGCATGTGGGCCCACGGCGTGCGTATCAGTTCAGATTCGAGGGGACGAGTTCCTGACTGACCAGGACGATGATGCCATTATCCTGCAATCGGCGAGCACACAGACCCGGCTATGGAGGGCGGGCGTCTCGCCCGCCAACAAAGCGTAGCTTTGTCCAAAGCAAAGCACCAAACAAAGCAAGCTGTGCTTGCTTTGTCCAGGATTTCGGCTCCGTGCGAAATCAGCCACCTGTCGGGCGCGCTCCAAGGTTCGCCGCCGCCGTCCACAACGTGTTGGCCGCTTTCCCCCCATTCTGAACTGATACCGGCGTGATGATCATTGACAGCGCATGGTAGACAGGGTATACTCGATAATATAGTGTGAGATTATAAAGTATGGGGCCTATGCTGCACCGTGCCTCCTGCTCAAGGCTGGTTCGCCACCATCCTTCGGTGGCCGGAGAGCGATGGCGCAGCGCAGGCAGCTGCAAACACCTTGGGAGACCAGATGATGAAGCGGTTATTCGTCAACCTGCCCGTGCAAGACCTTGACCGTTCCGTATCCTTCTTTGGCGCACTCGGGTTCCAGTTGGTTCCCGAGTACACCGATGAGAACGCTGCATGTATCGAGATCAATGAGGGGGCATATGCCATGCTCCTCACTCGGGATTTCATGGCGCGCTTTACCACCCGCAAGATCTGCCAGCCGGGCGAGTGTAGGGAGCTACTCTTGGCAGTAACGTGCGAGAGCCGAGAGGAAGTGGACGAGTTGTTCGAAAGGGCGCTGGCCTCAGGGGCAACCGCAGAGGGCCCTATCCGCGATGAGGGCTGGATGTACGAACGCTACTTTGCGGACCCGGATGGCCATGTCTGGGATCTATTCTGGATGACCGACCCCGCTGCAGACGGCAAGTAGGGCTACGGTCACGATTGAGGCAGCGCCCTTGGTCGGCGCGAGAGGGCATCCCCACGGGCCGCGCAGGGGGAAAAAAGAGAGCGCCCATACCACTGGTATGGGCGCTCTCGATAGTGCGGCCTAGTGGCCAAAGAACCGGGCCAGGTTCAGCCATTCGAACAGGTTGAACTTGGCGATGAGCGGCGCAAACACGGTTGCGCTCAGCGACATCACCACGATCAGGGTGTTCAGCGAAGGCCCGGCGGTATCCTTGAAGGGATCGCCCACCGTATCGCCGATGACGGCCGCGGCGTGGGCCTCAGAGCCTTTGCCTCCGTGCGCGCCGTCCTCGATGTACTTTTTGGCGTTGTCCCACAAGCCGCCAGCGTTGGCCATGAACAGGGCGAACAGGATGCCCGTCACGATGGTGCCAGCCAGGAACCCGCCCAGGGCCTCGGGGCCCAGGATAAAGCCCACGGCCAGGGGGCTCAGCAGGCTCAGCAGCGCCGGCAGCATCAGTTCTTTGAGAGCGCCCTGGGTGGCGATATCCACACAGGCGGCGCTATCGGGCTTGGCGTTGCCCTCCAACAGGCCGGGGATCTCGCGGAACTGGCGGCGAATCTCTTCGACCATCAGGCCCGCGTTGCGGCTCACCGAGAGCATCAGCAGCGCGCTAAAGAGCGGGGGCATCATGGCGCCGATGAACACGCCCACGATGACGCCCGGGTCGCGGATGTCGAGCGCCCCGATATTGACGGTCTCTGCATAGGCTGCAAAGAGCGCCAGCACGGTCAGAGCGGCGGCGCCGATGGCAAAGCCCTTGGTGATCGCCTTGGCGGTGTTTCCGGCGGCATCCAGACGATCGCAGACGGCGATGGTGTCCTCGCCCTCGTGGCCGTACTCGGCGCAGCCCTTGGCATTGTCCACGATGGGGCCATAGGCGTCAGAGGACATGATCATGCCGGTGATGGCCAACATGCCGACGGCGGCGACCGATACGCCATAGGTACCCGGCACGCCAAAGGCCACGGCCAGCACCCAGGCGGCGATCATGGCCACACAGATGCCGAGGATCGAAGGTACGACACTCAAGAGGCCGTACGAGAACCCCTCCAGGATCACAAGGGCAGGCCCCGTCTCCGCAGAGGCGGCGGTTGTCTGCACCGGTCGCTGATCAATGTCGGTGTAGCGATCAGAGGTAAAGCCGATGACGATGCCCGCCGCCAGGCCGGCGATGGTGGGCAGCAAGAGGCCCCAGGCAATTGCGCCCTCAAAGCCCATGAGGAACACGACGGCGAGGGCCAGAGGCACAAAGATGATGGTGGTCACGATGGTGCCCATGTTCAGTGCGCGGCCCGGGTCGTCGGTCTCTTTGCTGCGGCCCACAAAGATCATGCCCAAGAGCGAGGCCAGGATACCGGCGGCGCTGAGCACCAGAGGCAACACAACATAAGCGGGATTGCCGGAGAAGATAGGCAGTGCGGCGCCCAGGATCATGGTTGCCACGACGGCGGCCACGTACGAGTCAAACATGTCGGCGCCCATACCCGCCACGTCGCCCACGTTGTCGCCCACGTTATCGGCCACCACGGCCGGGTTGCGGGGGTCGTCCTCAACGAGGTTGAACTCGACCTTGCCCACCAGGTCGGCCCCGATATCGGCGGTCTTGGTAAAGATACCGCCGCCCGCCTTGGCCAAGAGCGCCAACTGGCTGGCGCCAAAGCTAAAGCCCAGCACCACCTCGGGATCCTTAAAGATCATGTACAGGACGGTCATGCCGAATACGGCAAAGCCTACCACGGCCAGGCCCATGACGGCGCCGGCGAAAAAGCCGATGGGCAGGGCCTTGGCCAGGCCGGTGCGGGCCGCCCATGCCACCCGGGCGTTGGCGCGGGTCGAGACGACCATGCCCGCATAGGCGGCGGCGCCGGAGCAGGTCGCCCCCACTATGTAGGCAAGGGCCGTTTGCCAGTTGACGGCAACCAGAAGGACGATGGTGAGGACAATCGAAAGCATCCCCAGCACCTGGAACAGGCGCTTGAGGTAGGCGGCCGAGCCCTCCTGCACCATGATAGAGTAGGCTTCCATGCCGGGGTTGCCGATCTCTTGGGACATCACCCACTTGTAGATGAGTGCCCCAATCCCGATGGAGGCCAGGCCAGCGACGAGCGCTACGATCTCCCAGACAAGCATCTTTTTTCTCTCCTATAGGGGTTAGTAGTTGGAACCGGCTCAGAGCTGCGCTAAAGCATCCTCTGCCGGCTAACGCACTGGCGAGCCTGGGCCGCAGCAGCGCCACGGCGCCGTAGAAACAAGGGTCGGAAAGCCGATCCTCGACACTCTTGCTGGCGCAAACGCACACAATGCGCAAGTGCTACTTGCGCTCTCGAAACACAAACCGGTCGTATGATACATGCGTCACAGGCTCGTGTCAAACCGAAAAGCCCTCGCTTTTTCGGTTTCGTTGCTTGAGGAATGTCCCCGCTTGTGGTACAAGGGGCCTGCGCAAGAACCTGGCCCGCCCAAGGAGGGCACGTGTATCGCCTGAAACCCGATTACGAGCAGAGCAAGCAACGCATAGAGGCTTTCTGGGAACGCCAGGTGCTAGACCGGCCCGTGGTCCAGTTCAGCCTGGCCCGCCCGCCAGGCGAGCAAACGCCGCTGCCCGAATCGCGCCATGCCACGGCCCGCGAGCGCTGGCTGGACGCCGGGTATCAGGCCCGCTGGCATCTGGCCAAGCTCAGCAATCACGAGTTCCTGGGTGATACGCTGCCCGTGGCGTTTCCCAATCTGGGGCCCGAGCTGTTTGCGGCCTTTTATGGATGCCCCCTGCACTTTGGCGATTATGGCACGAGCTGGACCGAGCCGATCCTCCATGATTGGGCCCAGATGGACGCTATCCGCATGGACCCGGCGAGCCCATACTTGCGCAAGCTGCACGAGATGACCGACGCCTTTTTAGAGGTCGGGCGCGATACGTTCATCACCGGCATGACCGACTGGCACCCCGGGGGCGACTGGCTGGCCGCCCTGCGCGATCCCGCCAACCTGGCCATGGACCTGATCCTGGAGCCGGAGGGCGTCAAGCGGCTGTTGGCCCGCGCCGAAGATGACTATTTTCGCGTGTATGACGAGTTCTATCGCAAGCTGCGCGCCCACGGCCAGCCCATCACCACCTGGCTGCCGCTGGCCGCCGAGGGGCGCTACTATGTGCCTTCGAACGACTTTGCGTACATGATCTCGCCCGCCATGTTCAACGAGTTCTTTTTGCCGGGGCTGGCCCGCGAGTGCCGCTTTCTGGAGCGCTCTATCTATCACCTGGATGGGCCGGGCGCCCTGCGCCACCTGGACGCGATCCTCTCCATCCCCGAGCTGGACGCCGTCCAGTGGGTGTATGGTGCGGGCAACGAGGGATTCCACCGCTGGGTCGAGGTCTACCGCCGCATACAGGCGGCGGACAAGGGTGTGGAGGTGATCTGCGCCTATGATGAGGTGGGCGCGGTCATGGAGAATCTATCGCCGCAAGGGCTCTATCTCAGCGTCGAGGGTGTGCCCACGCGTGAGGCCGGGCTGGAGATGCTGGCGCGGCTGACGCGCTGGTGCGCGGGGCGCCGCTGGCCCGGCGCAGGCGATGAAGCGGGCTCATCGGGCCACTTGACAGGGGGCGAGCCGCGCCCATAATGTCGAGCGAACCTGATCTACAGAGTTTCGCAACAGGGACGCACCCGGTAGACAAGGGGGAGGCCACAGCATGGATTTTGCACAGGCGGAACTGATCTTTTCCGAGTTGGAAGCGCTGCTACAGGCGAGCGAGCTGGATGTAGAGACCTATCGCGACCGACTGAACGAGGTGCGCGTGCAGGATGACCAGGGGCGCACCTGGATGCTTCAAGAGCGCACCGGAGCCTGGTTCGTGTGGAACGGCGAGGCCTGGGAGGCCGGCGAGCCGCCCCGGCCCGCGACCCCACCGCCACCGCCGCCTTTCCCGGCGATGCCGGTTGCGCCCACGCCGATGCCACAGCCCGCGCCCGCCGTTGCGGCGCCCACTGCTGCGGCGGCTGCCGGGGTCACCCTGCCCGATCGCGGCAAGAACATCTTTGGCCTGATCTGGCGCCTGGTGGTCTGGGCCGCCTTCTGGGGCGCCGTCGGCTATGGCGCCATTGTCGGCGGCGAGGCCGACACGAATGCCATCCTGGTGATGGTGGGCCTGGCCATTGCCTCGCTGCTGTTCATCCTCTGGCAACTGACCCGCGTGTACGAAGGCATGATCGAGCGGGTGCGTGTCGAGCAAGAGACCGACACCGACGACGATGGCTCGACGACCACCCGCAACGTGACCTATGCTTACGTTCGCACCACCGATGACAAGGTGAAAAAGGTCAAGGCCAAGCGGGACTGGGCGCGGGGCGAACGCGTCTACAAGCGCGTGGGCGATTGGGGGCCCCGCAAGGTCAAGGCATAGGGAGGAGGCGAGACGTGAGCGACCAGGACGACCGGGTGCCCTGCCGCACGCCGACGCCGGGCAAGCGTCCGGTGCGCATCGAACGCTGGAAGTTCGACGCGGTGCGCCGCGCCATCCTGGAGGCGCTGCCCACGGAGGGCGAGGGCGTGCCGTTCATGTCCGACCTGCCCGATCTGGTGGCCGCCGCCCTGACGCCGGAGGAGCGCGCCAACCTGGGCTCGGTGGGCTGGTATACCACCACGGTCAAGCTCGAGCTGGAGGTGCGGGGCGAGATTCGGCGAGTGCCGGGCGCGTCGCCCCAGCGGCTGCTGCGGAGCGGCTGAGCGAGCCGCAGCGAGAGGGAGCGATCTGCACAGCGGGCCGAGTATGGAGGGCGGGCGTCCCGCCCGCCTCCGGGGCTCTCGGCGCTCTCCGCGCGAGACGTGTGGGCCAACCCACGCTGCTCTCCTCCTATGCGGCGCGCCACGCCCAGATGATCTCTTTTGCACATCGAACCTTGCGGGAGGGATGCCATGCGAATCGTATACGAATACTCGCATATGGGCGGCCAAGAGATCCTGCAGGCTCGCTTCCCTGAGCAACTGGCCGATATCCACGGCGTGATCGCCCAGGTGCAGGCGCGGCGTAGCAAGCCGAGTCGGGCGGGAGGAACGCCAAGCCGCATGCTGTATGCCCCGATGGACATGAACCGCCAGTTCTGCGATCTCTTTCGCGAGAGAGGCTATCGCGAGATCAGAGAGCGCTACATCATTGAGCTGCCGCAGAGCGACGTGGTCATCCCTGGCGCGTACAGGCAGATAGACCTGGCCAAGGACCAGGTGCTTGTCGAGGTCCAGTTCGGCGCGTATGCGGCCATGTTCTATGACATGGCCAAGTTCCAGCGCTTTTGCGATCGAGGCCAGGGCCAGGTCGGCGTCGAGATCGCACCCTGCCATGCCCTGGCCAACGAGATGCCCTCCGGCGTCTCGTATGGGGAGCAGTTGGTAAGTGACATCGAGCGCCTGGGCAGGCGTTTCCCGACGGCGCCCGTCTATGTGATCCTCATCGCCCCTGATGAGGACGAAACTGCCGAGACAACCCCCTAGACGCCTACGCCTACCTACCCCACATACTGCGCCAAAAACCGCCGGCTCTGCCGCAGGGCCGCCAGCCGTCGCTCCAGCGAGCCCTCGTAGGCCCGGTCCTCCACCTCCACGCACACCGGCCCGTCATAGCCCGTGTCTGTCAGCGCGCTCAAGAACTGCCCCCAATCCACGTCGCCCAGGCCGGGCAGCTTGGGGGTGTGGTACTCTAGCGGGTGCGCCAGGATGCCCACGCGGTCCAGCCGGTCGCGGTCCACCCGCGCATCCTTGGCGTGCACGTGGACGATGCGCTCGCCAAGAGCCCGCACCGCCCGGGCGATGTCCATGCCCTGCCACACCAGATGCGAGGGATCAAAGTTCAGGCCCAAGGCGGGGCTGGGGATCTCGGCGAACATGCGCTCCCAGATGGCGGGCGAAATGGCCAGGTTCTTGCCGCCGGGCCACTCGTCGGCGGTGAATAGCATGGGGCAGTTCTCGATCCCGATACGCACGCCCTGCTCCTCGGCCAGGGCCACCAGGGGCGGCCAGGTCTCGCGAAAGCGCGGCCAATTGTCCTCGATGGAGCGGGTCCAATCGCGCCCGATGAACGTGTTCACGGTGTTCAGCCCCAGGCGCGCCGCCGCCATGATCACCTGGCGCAGATGCCCCACGGCCACGGCGGCCTCGGCGGGATCGGGCGAGAGCGGGTTGGGATAGTAGCCCAGGCCGCTGATGGCCACGCCCGTCTCGGCCACCAGCCGCTGCACGGCGGCGGCCCCCGCTTCGTCCAGCGTTGCCACGTCAATGTGGGTGACCCCGGCATAGCGGCGCTCGGCCTTGCCCACGGGCCAGCACATGACCTCGACGCAGGCATAGCCCGCCTCGGCGGCAAAGCGCAGTACCTCTTCCAGCGAGAGATCGGGCAGGATGGCGCTCACGAATCCGAGCTGCATGGCAAACCTCCTTTGGTGGGCAGGGCGACTGACGATGGCCCCATATCACGATGTGTGTTCGTCGTGGCCGGACCTTGCAGTCCGGAATGCCCTCCCCCCCCGGCGAACCTCGCCCCGGCGGCGAGGTTCGCCTTCCCCCTCTCCCGCAACGTTGCGGGAGAGGGGGCTTTAGTACTGTCTATTGGTGTTTTTTCGCGAGGGGGTGAGGGCCATAAATCTGACATCAGCACAGAACTTGCTCGATGCGTTGTCAGGGCAGGCCCCTTGGTTCTCCAATACGCGCACTGCCCCAGAGACTGTACGGTATTACACCTCGAACCCGAATACCTGGCGCACGACGAACCCGATGCCAAAGCTCAGCACCGCCACGCCCAGGCTGATCCCCGCCATCTGCAGGAACCGCCGCCGGAAGGGCAGGTCGCGGGCCACGGAGAGATAGTAGGTGAACCCCAGGATGATCAGCACGGCGATGGCCAGGGTGATGCCCAGGGCCGCCAGGTAGCTGCTCACCAGCCAGTAAGGCAGGATCAAGAGCACCACGGTCAGCACATAAGCGGCGCCGGTGTACAGGCTGGCCTTGAGGGGCTCCTGCTCGTCCTCTTGTGACTGGGTGGAGAGGAACTCGGAGGCTGCCATCGAGAGAGAGGCCGCAATGCCGGTGATCAGGCCCGTCGTGCCGATGAGCCGGGTGTTCTGCATCGCCAGGGTTAGCCCGGCCAACGCGCCCGTCAGCTCGACCAGGGCGTCGCTGAGGCCCAGCACCATCGAGCCCACATAGCGCAGGCTCTCTTCGTCCAGCATGGCGATCAGCTCATGCTCGTGGGCATCCTCGTCCTCGACGATGCGCTGGGCCTCGGGGATCTCTTGCGCCACCCGGCCATAGACCTCCTGGGCCTGCACCTCGCCGCGCTCCATCAGCTTGATGGCAAAGGTCAGCCCCAACAGCCGGGCAATGGTGACATAACGCCAGGCCTTGAAGCGATCCGGCGCCACCTCCTGGCCCGTGTATTGCCGCCAAAAGTGGTCGTGGGCCAGCTCGGACTGGGCGATGCGCTCCAGCACGGCGGCGTTACCCGGGTCCTTGGTGCGCGCCGCCAGCCGGTGATAGATCAGGTGCTCGGTGCGCTCGTTGCGCTGGGCGCCCAGCAGCAGCGTGCGGGTGGCCTCCGAGATCTCGCGTGTCATGGGCCTTCCTCTCTATGGCACAGCCTTGAGCGCGGCGTCAATCCTGGCCAGCAGCTCTGGCGTCACCTGCTGGGGCGCAAAGGCGGCGGCCTGGCGCAGGCTCAGGCTGCGGGCCATGCGCAGTTGGGGCATGTCCACTGCCTCGCCGATCACGCTCCGCAGCGCCTCTTTGGCCTCCGGGCTATCCAGGATCTGGCCGATGGGCGTATCTATGCCGAACCGCGCCGGGGCGGCGGGGGCCGCTTCGACTGCCGGGGCCGCCGGCGCCTCCGCCTCCGCTTCCAGCGTGAACGTGGCCCGCAGGCGGATATCCCGCGAGGAGCGCCCCACCCGCACCTCAAAGTCGCCAGGATCGGCCACCCAGGCCGCCTGGGCGTCGTCATAGTATTGCAGCGCCCGGGGCTCTAGCGTGAACCGCACCGTTTCCTTCTGGCCGGGGGCCAGGGCCACTTTGCGGAACGCCTTGAGCTCCTGGGGTGGGCGCGCCAGCCGCGCCTCGACATCATGCACGTACACCTGAACCACCTCTTGCGCCGCGCGGTCGCCGGTGTTGGTCGCGTCCACGCTGAACGCCAGCGACTCGCCGGGCGCCACGCTATCCTGCTCCAGGCGCAGGTTGTCGTAGCGGAACTGGGTGTACGCCAGCCCATGCCCAAAGGGGAACAGGGGCGCCACGTCCTTGTGGTCATAGTAGCGATAGCCGACGAAAATGCCCTCGCCATAGCGCACATGCCCATTCTCGCCGGGATAGTTGATGTAGGCGGGGTTGTCCTCCAGGCGCATGGGCATTGTCAACGGCAGACGGCCCGAGGGCGATTCGTCGCCAAAGAGCAGGTCGGCCAGGGCGTTGCCCCACTCTTGGCCCGCGAACCAGCCCTGCAGCACGGCGGGCGCCCGCTCGATCCACCCGCGCATGTCAATCGGCGAACCGGCGTTCACCACGACGATGGTGCGCGGATTGGCCTCGGCCACGGCTCGGATCAGGTCGCCCTGGGCGCCGGGCAAGTGCATATCGGCGCGATCCTGGCCCTCGGTCTCCCAGTCGCTATCGGTGCCCACCACCACGATGGCGGCGTCGGCGACGCGGGCGATGACCACCGCCTCGGCGATGGGATCGGCAGGCTGGGGCGGCAGCAGCCCGATGCGCAGGCCCGCCACGATGGGGGCGTTCTGGCGGCTGTATTCCGCCACGATCTGCACCGGCTCGCCCTCGGTGAGGCGCACCTCGGCGGTAACCGGCGCGGTGCCCATGCCCATCATGCCCTCGCCCGGGCGGGTCTCTGTCCAGTTATCCAGCAGTAGCTCGCCGCCCAGATACAGGCGGCAGAGGCCCATGGCCGAGATACCCAGAGTGAACAGACCACTGGCGGGGGGCAGGAGCGTCCCCTCTAGCCGCGCGGAAAAGGCGCTCTCGTTCACCTCTGCGCCAATGTCGCCCATCCAGAGGAACTGGCTGCGCGGCTGGAACTGGGTCAGGACCGGGTTCTCGCCCGGCTCCAGGCTGTTATAGAACGTGACCTGGAACCCGCCCTTGGTCGCGCCCTCCGGGGCCGCCAGCCAGGCGGGATCGAGTTGGGGCATCTGGCGGTAGGCGGCGCCGCCCTGGGCATAGCGCACGGCCACCGCATCGCCCAGCCGCTGGCGAATGCCCTGCAGCGGCGAAACGGCATAGTGGTAGGCCACCTGGCTGCTGCCGCCGCCGTGGATGATGGCGCGGTCGGCGTTGGGGCCGATGACCGCCAGGGTGCGCAGTTTGTCAGGCGCCAGCGGCAACGCCTGTCCCTCGTTCTTGAGCAGCACCATGCCCTCGCGGGCGGCCTGGCGCGCCACGGCCCGCACCTCGGGGCGATCTATGCTCTGTTCGGGTTGCTCCTCGGGCCGCTCCATTCTGCCGGAGCGGATGACCAGGCGCAGCATCCGGCGGGCGTGCTCCTCAATGACCTCAGGGCTGACCTCGCCCGCTTGCACGGCCTGCAGGAGTTGGTCGCCAAAATAGCGCGCCGGGCCGGGCATCTCGAGATCGAGCCCGCCATTGGCCGAGCCGACGGTGCTCTTGGCACCCCACCAGTCGCTCACCACAACGCCCTGATAGCCCCACTCGCCCTTGAGGATCTCGTTCAGCGTGCGCTGGTTCTCGCAGGCGTGCACGCCGTCAACGCGATTGTAGGCCCCCATGACGGTCCAGGGGTCTGCTTCATGGACGGCGGCCTCAAAGGGCGGCAAATAGATCTCGCGCAAGGCGCGCTCGGGCACATCGCTAGAGATCGTCATGCGCTCGAACTCGGAGTCGTTGCATACATAGTGCTTGATCGAGGCGCCCACGTTCTGGCTCTGAAGCCCCTGGATAAAGGCCACGGCGATGCGCGCCGCCAGGTAGGGGTCCTCGGAATAGGTCTCGAAATTGCGGCCCGCCAGGGGTGAGCGGTGGATGTTGACCGTGGGTCCCAGGAGCACCTGGGCGTCCTTGTCGTGGGATTCGATGCCCAGGGCGACGCCCACCTCATGCAACAGGTCCGTGTTCCAGGTGGCGGCCAGGGCCACGCCCACGGGAAAGCAGGCCGAGGTCTGCGCGCCGGACCATGAGTCGCCGCGCGCCCCGTTGGGGCCGTCGCTCACCTTGATCGAGGGCACACCGAGGCGCTCGATGGGCACCGTGCGCCACATATCTACGCCTGCGAGCAGGCTGACCTTTTCCTCCAGGGTGAGCCTGCCCAGCAGGTCGTTCACACGGCGTTCCAGCGGTTGCTGTGGGTCGCGATAGATCGGTTGCATTGCGCTCATCGGTCACCCTCCTTTGGGCGGTTGTAGCTTGCCATGCCGGTATAGTAGCCTGCACGGCGCTGCGGCGTCAAGCGGCGCACGCAAGGGACGCACAAGCCAATTCTCTCTGGTTGGCACTCGTTTTGTACCAAGAGGGTGAGGTAATCCCTTTCCTTGCGAGGCGTCAGGGGAAAATCCCCCATAAAGCATTGTGCGGGCGCTCTCTTTTGTGCTATGATAATACTTGATGCACAAAGACCTGCACACGCAAAGGGTCTTGGATGAACGCGCCTCAAAGGTTCAGCTTGTCAGAAACCGATGCTTCCGGTGAATCGACATCTGCTCTGCTCCGTGAGCTGGCATTGGCGCAACAACGCTTGCGCGAATTAGAGGCACGCCTGGAAGCAGAGCAAGCGAACTGCCCGCCCGACGATCTGGCGGCGCGGACGCTGCTCCAGACCACGCTGCTCGACAACCTGCAGGATTGCGTCCTCATCATAGACCCAGCCGGCCGGATCGCCCATGTCGCCGGCAACAGCGTCGGGCTGTTGGGCTATGCCCCCGTCGAGATGATCGGTCCTGATCGAGAGGTGGGTATCGCTCAGCTTGTGGATTCCCGAGATCACGATCTAATGCTGCGCGCACTGGGCGATATCAGCGAGCGGCCGAGGCGTACCCAAATCGAGGCGCGCGTCATTGATCGGGCCGGCGAATGGCGCTGGATCGAGTTCACCTTTGTGCCCCTCTATGGCGAGCCCAGCGATGGGCTAACCGGCTTTCAGGTGATTCTACGCGATATCAGCGACCGCGTGCAGGCCGAAAGCATGATGCGTTCGCTGAATGAGGCAGCCCAGACTGTGCAGACCGCCTCGCTTTCGCTGGATGATGTGATCGAAGCCGTGAGCAGCCAGCTCAAGGCCCTCGGCTTTTTCAGCGCCATCGGCCTGCTGGCGCCCTCGGGCGAAAGCGTGCGTTGGGTCAAGTTCAGCGCCGACGAGCGCCGTTTGCACGCTATTCGTGAGTTGGGCCGCGGCGTGATGGCGCTTCCACCGACGGCGATTCCGGCGCTGGCCCAGGCCCTGAGCACCGGACGCCCGGTGCAGCGCATGTTGGACGAGACGTTGCTGGAGCACCTGCTGGGAGACCCGGCGCAAGCGCGCCAGGCGGGGCAGCTCATGGGGCCGTTGTGGACCATTGTGGCGCCGTTGCGCGCTGATGGGCATTCCCTGGGCTTTTTGGTCGTTGCCAGCCCCTCGCCCCGGCCCGAGAGTGTGCTTGCCATCGAGGCCTTTGCCAATCAGACGGCCATCGCCGTGCGCAATGCGCAGCTCGTGGATCGGATCGCCGAGCGAGAGATCCAGTATCGCGCCATCTTTGAGGCGGCCCGCGATGGTCTTTTGGTCTTGGATGAACAGGGGCGGATCGTGGCGGCCAGCGAGGCCACGTGCGAGCTGCTCGGCTGTGAGGCGCGGGAGCTGGTCGGGCGCCCCTTGGAGGCCCTGTTGGCCGTGGGGCATAAAGAGATTGCCCCCTGGCTGGCTGAGGCGCGCCAAGATGCCAGCCGGGGGACGCTGCAGACGATGGCCATCCGGCAGGGGGGCGCGCATCTGCCGATCGAGATGCGTAGTTCGCGCCTGGGCCATGCCGCCAGCACGCAATTGCTGGTGTTGATCACCGATATATCGGAGCGGATGCGCGCCCAGGAGGCCTTGATCCAGGCGGAGCGACTTGGCGCCCTCGGGCAGATGGCAGGCGGCATCGCTCACGATTTCAACAACACCCTGGTCAGCATCTTGGGCCACGCACAAATGGCCGCCGCCGATCTGGCCAAGGGCCCCGAAGGTCTGGCGGATCATCTGGCCCAGATCGAGATGGGCGCGCGCGATGCGGCGGACGCCGTGAGCCGCCTTCAAGCGCTCTACCGCGAGACGGATGACAAGAGCGATTTCATTCCCGTGCAATTGGACGATATCCTGCTAGAGGCCCTGGCGCTCAACCGGCCTCGCTGGAAGGACATCCCGCAGATGCAGGGGGTTACGATCCACGTTGAGACGCGGCTCGATCGCCCGACGCCCGTCTACGGCAACCCTAGCGAACTCAAACGGGTGCTGAGCAACCTGATCATCAATGCCATAGATGCCATGCCAGAGGGGGGGCTCCTGTATTTCGAGACCGGCGAGTGTGGCCCGTACAGCCAGGTCCTGGTGCGAGATTCGGGCGAGGGGATCGCCCCGGAGGATCGGCCCCGGATCTTTGAGCCGTTCTATACGACGAAAAAGAGCAGCGGCCTGGGGCTGACGATCTCACAGAGCATCGTCGAGCGGCACGGGGGCCTGATCGAGGTCGAGAGCGAGCCGGGCGTCGGCACAACCTTTGTGATCCGCCTGCCCATGTACGCGGGCCAGGCGGTAGAGGAGGAACCCCTGCCCCCTGCAACGGTCTTGGAGGGCGAGCCTGTCTCGCTATCTATCCTTGTGGTGGATGACGAGCCGGGTGTGCGCGGCGTGCTGGCGCGGCTGCTGGAGCGGGCCGGGCACCAGGTGCACACCGCTGACAGTGGGCAGATGGGCATTGCCGCGCTGGAGCAAGAGCGCTATGACCTGCTGATCTGCGACTTTGGCATGCCGGACGTGCAGGGGCCCAAGGTGATGCAGCGCGCCTATGCGCTCTATCCCGAGATGCCGATTGTGCTGACCACAGGCTGGGGCGATAGCATTACGCCCGAACAGCTCCGCAACATGCGGGCCATGACCTTGCTCTCCAAGCCCTTTGGGCAAGAAGAGGTGCGTCGCATGTTGGAGCGGGTGCTCCAAGCCCGTGAGCCGGACAGCTAGAGCGCGCGGCATCGTCCGGGCGCCGCGCCGCCGCTCGCTCGCCCCAAACGCGCCCCTCCCTCTCAGGGCGACGTTGCCCAGGCGCTCTTTCCGGCGCCTCCCGCGCCTCAGCATGCTCCCCAGGGATGTGCCATGAACACGAACGGCGCCAAGCCTCGGATCCTGGTCGTCGAGGACGAACAAAGCCTGCGAGAGACCCTGACATACAATCTCAAGCGCGAGGGCTATGACGTGCTGGCGGCCGAGGACGGGCTGGCAGGCCTTGGGCTCGCGCGCAGCATGCAGCCCGACCTGGTCGTGCTCGATATCATGCTGCCCGGCATGGATGGCCTGGAAGTGTGCCGCATCCTGCGCCAGGAGATGAACGTCCCCATCCTGATGCTGACCGCGCGCACAGAAGAGATTGATCGCGTGGTGGGGCTGGAGGTGGGCGCCGACGACTATGTGACCAAGCCCTTTGGCATGCGCGAGCTGCTGGCGCGCATCCGGGCCCTGTTACGCCGCGTGCGTATGCTCAGCCAGGGCGCAGAGCCGGACGAGGCCGCCGATGTCACACGCCAAAAGGCGCTGGTGTTTGGAGACCTGACCATTGACCTGGATCGGCGCCAGGCATCCCTGCGGGGAGAGCCGCTGGCGCTCAAGCCCAAAGAGTATGACCTGCTCCTTTTTTTGGCGCGCAACCGGGGCATGGTGCTCTCGCGCGATCTGATTCTGGAGCGCGTCTGGGATTGGAGCTATAGCGGAGGCAGCCGCACGGTGGATGTGCATGTGCGCTGGCTGCGCGAAAAGATCGAGGCCGATCCCTCCAACCCCACGCGCATCCTCACCGTCAGGGGCGCCGGCTATCGTTTCGAGGGCTGACCGGTGGCCTTCAAGAGTATCCGCGCCCGCATCGCCATCCCTTATGCCCTCTTGATTGCGACTGCCATGCTCGGCATCGCGCTCTATGTCGTGCGCTATGCCCATGATACCTATCTCGAAAACCTCACCCAACGACTGGCCGCCGACGCGCACCTGACGGGAGAGTTGGTCCGCCCCGCGCTGCAGAGCGCCGATCTGGCGCGCGCGCGCCAGATCGGCGAGCGGGTGGGGGGCCTCACCGGCGCGCGGGTCACGCTGATCGGGGCGGATGGCGTTGTGTGGGGTGATTCAGTGGCCGACCCGGCCACCATGCCCAACCACCTGTACCGGCCCGAGGTGCAAGAGGCCCTGCGCGAGGGTCGCGGCGTCGCCATGCGCTACAGCGAGACGGTGCGCTATGAGATGCTCTATGTGGCTGCGCCGGTGATCGAGGGCGAAACGGTGCTGGGCATCGCGCGGGTGTCGGTGCCGCTGCACGATATCGATCGGGACGTGGGCCGGCTGCGGCGCAACATCGCCCTGGCGGCGGGAGGGATCGTGGCGCTGGCGCTGATCCTGGGCTATGGCATTGCAGAGGCCACCGCACGGCCTCTGCGCCGGTTGACCCGCGTGGTCCAGAGCATGGCCGACGGCGATCTGATGGTGCATGTGTTGCCCCACTCGGAGGACGAGGTGGGCGCGCTGACCCGCGATCTGAACACCATGGCCAACCGCCTGCGCGAGACCATGTTGGCGCTGGAGCGCGAGCGCTCCGAATCGGCGGCCATCGTCGAGCACATGGCCGATGGCATCATTATCACGGATACAGATGCGCGCATCCGCATGGTGAACCCCTCGGCCAGACGCATGCTGAACCTGCCGGCTACGGGCCTCGCCGGGCGCTCTTTTGCCCAGGTGGTGCGCGAGCACCAGCTCATCGCCGTGCTGCAAGCCTGCCTGCGCGACCGTGAGGAGCAAGTGGAGTTGCTCGAGCTGGGGCAGCGCGGCCCCTTTTTGCAGGTGATCGCCACGCCGCTGCGCTCCGACGCAAGGGCGACAACTTGCCTGATGGTGTTGCAAGACCTGGGCCAGGTCAAGCGGCTGGAGACCATTCGGCGCGAATTCGTCAGCAATATCTCCCACGAGCTGCGCACACCCCTGGCCTCGCTGCGCGCCCTGGCCGATACCCTGCGCGATGGGGCCCTGGAAGACCCGCCGGCGGCGCTGCACTTTTTGGATCGCATAGATGCCGAGGTGGATACGCTAACTCAGATGGTGCGCGAGCTACAAGAGCTCTCGCGCATCGAATCGGGCCAGGTGCCTATGGCGCTGGCGCCCGTGGCCGCCGCCGACGTAGTGGCGCCTCCGGTGGAGCGGCTGCGCCCCCAGGCGGAGCGCGCCGGCCTCTCCTTGGAGATCAACCTGCCGGAGGATCTGCCGCAGGTTCTGGCGGATGTCGAGCGGCTCGGCCAGGTGATCACCAATGTCGTTCACAATGCCATCAAATACACGCCAGAGGGGGGGCGCATCCGCGTGAGCGCGGCGCCTGCCCAGGGGCGCGTCGTGATCTCGGTGGCCGATACCGGCCAGGGGGTCGCCCCCGAGGCGTTGCCGCGCATCTTTGAGCGCTTTTACCGGGCCGACCCCTCGCGGGCCGGGCGCGGCACCGGCCTGGGGCTCGCCATTGCCAAGCACATTGTGCAGGCCCACGGCGGCGAGATCTGGGCCGAGAGCATCGAGGGCCAGGGCAGCACTTTTTACTTTAGCGTGTTGACGGTCCAATAGCCCCGCGGCGGATCGGCCACAGCGGCGCGCGCGACGATTTCGCGCCATCGCAGAGCCTTGCCCGCGCCCCACGGAGGCTTTTCGCCCGCGCCTCCGCCTGAACCCCGCACCCTGCGTTTTCCTCGCATCCTTTACCTGCTGTTAATCCGCGCTTGATGGGCCGTTAAAGCCGCCATGCTAAGCTGCAGCTCGATTGAGAAGAATGTGCAGTATAGATGGAGGAAACATGCGTCGAATCTGGATCGTAGCGGTTCTGGTCGCCCTGGCAGTCTCGGTGCTGAGCGCGTGCGCGCCCGCCAGCCCTGCCGAAAAAGAGGTCGTCAAAGAGACGGTCGTCGTCGAAAAAGAGGTCGAGAAGCAGGTTACGGTCGTCGTCGAAAAAGAGGTCGAGAAGCAGGTTACGGTCGTCGTCGAAAAAGAGGCCCCCACCGTGGCGCGCCCGGCCCCGGGCTCGGTGCAACTCACCGGCGCGGGCGCCAGCTTTCCGTTCCCGCTCTACTCGCGCTGGTTCTACGAGTATGCGTTCGTGAACCCCACCGCCCGCATCAACTACCAGTCCATCGGCTCCGGCGGCGGCATCCGCCAGATCACGGCCAAGACCGTGGACTTTGCTGGCTCCGATGCCCTGCTGAACGACCAGATGAAGGCAGACGCCCCTGGCTTGACGCAGCTTCCGATGGTGGCCGGGGCTGTTGTGCTGGCCTACAACGTCCAGGATACGGCGGGCGAGGCCGTCCCCACAGGTCTACACCTGAACGCGGACGTGATCTCTGACATCTTTTTGGGCAAGATCACCAACTGGAACGACCCCGCGCTGGTCGAGCTGAACCCCGATGCCAACCTGCCCGATCAACCCATCACGGTAGCCCGTCGCTCCGATGGCTCGGGCACCACGTTCATCTTTACCAGCTATCTGAGCCAGGTGAGCGAAGAGTGGAAGAACAACGTGGGTGCGGGCACCGCCGTCGAGTGGCCCGTGGGCTTGGGCGGCAAAGGCAATGAGGGCGTGGCGGGTCTGGTGAGCCAGCAGCCCGGCAGCATCGGCTATGTCGAACTGGCCTATGCCACCGAGAACAAGCTCTCCTACGGCTACGTGGTGAACCGCGCCGGCAACCTGATCGAGCCGAGCCTGGCCAGCACCACCGCCGCCTCGAACGCGGCCGTATCCGAGATGCCCGAGGATCTGGGGCAGCTCCTGGTCAATGCCCCGGGCGATGACTCGTACCCCATCGCGGGTTACACCTTTTTGCTGGTGTACGAGGAGATGCCCGATTGCGCCAAGGCCCGTGAGCTGATCTCCTTCGTGCGCTGGGCACTGAGCGATGCCGGTGACGTGGCTGCCCTGGAGCTGCGCTATGCCCCGCTGGGCCCCTCGGTGCAAGAGCTGGTGTTTGCGCGGCTGGACGCCATCACCTGCAACGGCGGCCAGCCTGTGCCGACCGAGTAGCATCACATCACGCGTGTGCATCCTGTCTTGGGGAGCGAGGCGCTGCGCCCCGCTCCCCAATTGTGCGAGAGCCTGGATGGTAAGGGAGTAAGGGGAATGAGTACGCTGAGCGGACCGCTGCCCCGCCGCGCGCCCGTGGCGCGCACGAGGCTGGGCGACATGATCTTTCGAGGATGGGCATGGCTGATGGCGGCAACGCTGGTCTTGCTCATCTTGCTGTTGGTATACGAGCTGTTCGATGGCTCCAGGCTGGGGCTCTCCCAGTATGGTTTCAGTTTTTTGGCCGAGCGCCGCTGGGATCCGGTCTTTGACCACTATGGCTCCTTTCCGGCCATCTTTGGCACGGTGGTCTCTTCGCTGCTGGCCCTGGCGATTGCGGCGCCCCTAGGACTGCTGTCGGCCATCTTTTTGGCCGAGTTGGCCCCCTCCTGGCTGGATCAGCCCCTCTCCTTCTTGATCGAGTTGCTGGCCTCAGTGCCCAGCGTGGTCTTTGGGCTGTGGGGGATGTACGTGCTGGTGCCGATCCTGCGCGATCCGATCCAGACCACCCTGGGCGCGCGACTGGGGTTCCTGCCCTTTTTCAATTGCGCTCCCATCGGCATCGGTATGATGGCGGCCGTCGCGATTCTGGCGATCATGATCCTGCCCTATGCGACAGCGGTGGCGCGTGATGTGCTGCGCGCCGTGCCCAACGAGCAGCGCGAGGCCATGCTGGCTTTGGGCGCCACCCGCTGGGAGACTATCTGGCGCGCCGTGGTGCCCTATGCCCGCTCCGGGATCATTGGCGGGCTGATGCTGGCCCTGGGGCGCGCCGTGGGCGAGACCATGGCCGTCACCATGCTGATCGGCAACCGCCCGGATGTGTCGGCCTGCCTGTTCAGCCCGGCCTATACCCTGGCCAGCCAGATCGCCAACGAGTTTACCGAGGCGGTCTCGGCCATGCACGTCTCGGTGTTGATCGAGCTGGGGCTGGTGCTCTTTGGCATCACCCTGGTGCTGAACGGCCTGGCGCGCCTGCTGGTGTGGCGCATGAGCCGACGCGGGTTGAGGGGGTAGCGATGGTCATCTGGCGGAGATTCACAAACCGGCTGATGGGCGTGGTTACGGCGCTGAGCGCCCTGTTGGCGGCGGCGGCCCTGTTGGCCGTGTTGGGCTATGTGGCCCTGAATGGCTGGGGCGCCCTCAACGTGGACTTTTTCCTGCGGCTGCCGACTCCGGTGGGCATCCCTGGCGGTGGCGTATCCAATGCCATCGTGGGCTCGCTGATCGTCATCGGCCTGGCGACTCTGTTCGCCGTGCCCATCGGGCTGGGCGCAGGCATCTACCTGAGCGAGTTTGGCGACAATCGCTTTGGCGACTTGGTGCGCTACCTGGCCGACGTGCTCTCGGGCGTGCCCTCTATCGTGGTGGGCATTTTCGCTTATGCCCTGGTCGTAGCGCGCCAGGGCCAGTTCTCGGCCCTCTCGGGCGGCTTTGCCCTGGGCGTCATGATGCTGCCTGCTATCACCCGCACCACAGAAGAGATGCTGCGTATGGTGCCCAATGCCCTGCGCGAAGGCTCTCTGGCCCTAGGGCTGCCCCGCTGGCGCACCATGCTCAGCGTCGTGCTGCCCATGGCCAAATCGGGCGTGACCACCGGCATCATGTTGGCCATTGCCCGGGTGGCGGGCGAGACGGCGCCGTTGCTGTTCACCGCCTTTGGGAACCCGTTCTATAATGTTGATGTGAACCAGCCTATAGCGACGCTGCCCCACACGGTGTTCACCTATGCCATCTCGCCCTATGCCGATTGGCAGAGCAAGGCCTGGGGGACGGCGCTCTTGTTGACCGGTTTCGTTTGTGTAGCAAGCCTGCTGGCGCGACAGTTCGCCCGGCAGAAGCATACGATCTAGCGGTGGGTAAGGGAGTAAACGACATGACAACACGAACGGCAGACAACACGGCCACGCGGGTGCTCGGCCGGATGGGAGAGATGCGCGAAACGCCCGCCCGCGAGCGGACCGCTGCCGCCCAGACCGAGGCCGCAGCCCTGACGGTGGGCGGCATGATGGTGCAAGACCTGGCCGCCGGCTTTGGCACGTTCACGGCGGTGGACAGTATTGACCTGGAGATCCTTCCTAACAAGATCACAGCCATCATCGGGCCTTCGGGCTCGGGCAAATCTACCTTTTTGCGGTGCCTGAACCGCATGCACGAGGAGGTGCGCGGGGCCTGGGCGCGAGGCACCGTCCTGTTGTGCGACGAGGACATCTATGCGTCCGGCGTGGACCCGGTGCAGGTGCGCCGGCAGGTGGGCATGGTCTTTCAAAAGCCCAACCCTTTTCCCACCATGTCCGTATTCGACAATGTGGCGGCAGGGCTGCGCCTGAACCGCTTTGGCCGCGTGCCCGGCCTGGACGAGATCGTGGAGCGGGCGCTGATCCAGGCTGCGCTGTGGGATGAGGTCAAGGACAAGCTGCACCAATCGGGGGCGGCCCTCTCGGGCGGGCAGCAGCAACGTCTGTGCATCGCCCGGGCGCTGGCCGTCCAGCCGGAGGTGCTGCTGATGGACGAGCCCGCCTCGGCCCTGGACCCGGTGGCGACCCTCAAGATCGAAGAGTTGATGCGCGAGTTGGCCCGCGACTATACTATCGTCATCGTGACCCACAACATGCAGCAGGCGGCGCGCGTCTCGGATTACACGGCGTTCCTGATGATGGGCGAGGATCGCGCCGGGCGCCTGGTCGAGTTTGGCCCCACGGATCAACTCTTTACCACGCCCAAGGACCGACGCACCGAGGACTATATCACCGGGAGATTTGGATGAGCGACAAGAGGCGCGTGCTGGTGCTTTGCACCGGCAACTCGGCCCGTAGCCAGATGGCCGAGGGACTCATCAATACACTGTTGGGCGACCGGTGGGAGGCGCACTCGGCGGGCACCCAGCCTGCCGAGCACGTGCATCCCCTGGCCGTGCAGGCCATGGCCGAGCTAGGCATTGACATCTCGCAGCAGACGCCCAAACACCTGCGCGTCTTCTGGGGCCAGCCGTTTGACATGGTCATCACCGTGTGCGACAATGCGCAAAAGAGTTGCCCGGCCTGGCTGGGCGAGGGGCGCACCGAGCACATCGGGTTCCCCGATCCGGCCCTGGCCACCGGCTCGACCGAGGAGCAACTCCAACTGTTTCGCCAGGTGCGCGATGCGATTCGCGTGCGCCTGCTGGGTCGCTTGCGCGAGAGCTGAGTGAATATCCATATCCCGACCCGACGCAACCAAAAACTACGGGCGCTGATGGAGGCCATCAACGCCGATGCCGAGTTGGCGCAGCTCTATGTCTGCACCAACATCAACGCCGTGGATCGCTCCGGACTGAACGACCACGGCGAGGTGCACATCCGCATCGTGGCCAACGCCGCGCTGCGCCTGATGCGGTTGCTGGCCGAGGCGGGGGTTACCCCCAGCGTCGTGCGCGATCACGGCATGGAGCCGGACGACGCCGAACTGATCGTCGTTTTGGCGGCCTGCCTGCACGATGTGGGCATGGTGATCCACCGGGAAGAGCACGAGATGCTGAGCCTGGTGATCGCCTATCCCAAGGCGCGCCAATTCCTGGCGGCGCTCTATCAGGAGCCCCAACTGACCATCATGGTCAGCGAGGTACTGCACGCCATCATCGCCCACAACTGGGAGCAGGCCTGCCTGACCATCGAGGCCGGCGTGGTCAAGGTGGCCGACGCCCTGGACATGACCCAGGGGCGCTCGCGCATCCCCTTTGAGGCGGGCGCCGTGAACATTCACTCGGTCTCGGCCCAGTCCATTCAAGAGGTGCGCATCGAGCGGGGCGATGAGCGCCCTGTGCGCATCGTGGTTGATCTGAGTGGCACGGCGGGCATCTTTCAGGTGGACGAGCTATTGCAGCGCAAGCTCAAGCACTCGACCCTGGCGCCCCATGTAGAGATCGTGGCCCGGCTGGAGACTACGACGGAGCACCTGTCCAAGGTGTACAAGCTCTGAGAGGTACAAGATGACAAGGACGGCGCTGGATCGCGAGCTGCGCAACCTGCAGGACGAGATGACCATTCTGGGGAGCAAGGTGTCCAAGGCGCTGGAGGAATCCGTCGAGATCCTGCGCAGGCAGGACCTGGAAGCGGCGCACCGCCTGATTGACGCCGACCAGGAGATTGACGAGCGCCGCTATGCGTTGGAGGCCGAGATCCTGGTGACCATCGCGCGTCAGCAGCCCATGGCCACAGACCTGCGCACCCTGGCGGCCATGCTGGAGATCATTGCCGACCTGGAGCGCATCGGTGACTATGCCGAGGGCATCGCCAAGATCACGCTGCTGCTGGGCAACGAGGAAAAGATGCCCCCCATGCCCCAGATCCCCAAGATGGCGGCCAAGGCCGCCAACATGCTGGATCGCGCTTTGGATGCGTTCCTGCGGGGCGATGTGGAGACGGCCCGCGCCATCCCCCGCGAGGATGACGAGGTGGACGCCCTGTACAACGAGGTGAACCAGACCTTGCTCGAGATGACGCTGGCGGACCCGCGCAAGATGGAGCAGGCCAACTGCCTCGTCTGGGCGGCCCACAACCTGGAGCGCTCGGCCGACCGGGTGACCAACATCTGCGAGCGGGTGGTCTTTACCGTCACGGGCGATATGCAGGAGCTCGATCTCGGAAGCTGAACCGGCCCTACCATGCCACAGGCCGCAGATGCCAAGCCACGGATGTGGCCCGCATCTGCGGCCTGCCTTTTCGCTACTCTACGTGCACGCAGGCGTAGCGGGACATCATGTCCATGTTCAGGCTGACGCCCAGGCCGGGCCGGTCGGGCACCGTCAGGTAGCCATCCTTGGCCTCCGGCTCTAGCGCGCCCTCCACCAGTTCGTAAAAGTCGGGCCGGTGGTAGGGGAACCACTCCTGGATGATGAAATTGGTGATGCAGGCATCCAGTTGTACGGCCATGGCCGTGGAGACGGGCCCAGCGCAGTTGTGGGGCTGAATGTGGATGTCATAGGTCTCGGCATAGGCAGCGATCTTTTTGACCTCGCTCAGGCCGCCCGCCAGGCCCATGTCCGGTTGCAGGATGTCCAGCACCTGCTTTTCGATATACTCGCGGAACCCATAGCGGGTGTAGAGGCGCTCCCCTGCCGCGATGGGTATGCGCACATTCTCCGAGACCTTGCGCATGGCCTCCACGTTCATGGCGTCCACCGGCTCCTCGTAAAAGAAGGGGCGTAGCTCCTCGATGCGCCGCCCGAACTCGATGGCGCTAGAGACGCCCAGGTTGCCGTGCACCTCCACCAGGATATCCACATCGGGGCCCACGGCCTCGCGCACGGCGACGATGCGCTCATAGGCCAGATCGGACATGCGCTTGGGCAACACCCGCTCCGGCATGCGCGGCCCCAGGCCGGAGAGGTCCAGGAACGGGTCGAACTTGAGGGCGTCATAGCCATCGGCGACGATGCGCCGGGCCCCTTCGGCGTACTCTTCCGGGGCATCCATCGCGCCTGTTCCCCGATTGGTCAGCCCCACATACCAGCCGTTGGCATACAGGCGCAGGCGGTCGTTGACCTTGCCGCCCAACAGCTCGTAGGCGGGCACGCCCAGGGCCTTGCCCTTGATGTCCCATAGCGCCGCATCAATGCCACTCATGGCGCCATAGATGACGGGGCCGCCGCCCTGGCCCCAAAAGGTGCGCCGAAACAGGGTATGCCACATGGCCTCGATGCGGAACGGGTCGGCGCCCAGCAAGTAACGCTGGGCCATCTGCTTGACCATGCCTACGGCGGCGGCGGAACCGGCGCCATAGGCCAGCGAGACCTCGCCCACGCCCTCGATGCCCTCATCGGTGCTGATGCGCACAAAGATGGGGTTCCAGGCGGGGTTGTAGGCTACGTCATGGATGTCAACCGCTGTGATCTTCATGGTGCTCCTTTCGCACAACATGGAACAGGCCCGCGCATCAGGTCGCGGGGCCGATACGGATGCAATCATACCCGCGAACCGCCTCTTCGTTCAAGACCACGCCCAGGCCCGGCCTGTCGGGCACGGCCAGGTAGCCATTGACGGCCTTGTCGTCCAGAGGTTCGTCCACCAGCTCGAGCACCGAATCGCCCGCATAGGGCCGCCACTCCTGGATGATGAAATTGGTCAGGCAGGCGTCGAGCTGGATGCAGGCGGCGGTGTGCACCGGCCCGGCGCACAGGTGCGGCTGGATGTGCATGTCATAGGTCTCGGCGTAATCGGCGATCTTTTTCGTCTCGGTGAGCCCTCCCGCCAGGCCGATATCGGGCTGCAGGATGTCCAGGACCTGCTTTTCGATATACTGGCGAAAGCCATAGCGGGTATAGAGGCGCTCGCCCGCCGCGATGGGCAACGGCACGTTCTGCGAGACCTTGCGCATGGCGTCCACATTGAGGGCGTGCACCGGCTCCTCGTAGAAAAAGGGGCGGTAGGGGGCCAGGCGGCGTCCCATCTCGATGGCCGTCTGGACCGCCAGCACGCCATGCACCTCGACGCAGATGTCCACGTCGGGGCCGACGGCCTCGCGCACGGCGGCCACGCGGCCCTCGGCCAGGTCCATCATCTCTTTGCTCAGCACGGGCGTGGGGGTCCAGCGGCGTCGGTCGGCGTTGATGTAGAACGGGTCGAACTTGAGGGCGTCATAGCCATCGGAGATGACCTGCTGCACGGCCCGGCCGTACTCGTCGGGGGTGCAGATCAGGGGGCGCCCGTCGGGGCCCTCGATGTTGGACCAGCCGTTGGCATACAGGCGCAGGCGCTCGTTGACCAGGCCGCCCATCAGCTCATAGACCGGCACCCCCAGGGCCTTGCCCTTGATGTCCCACAGGGCCTCGTCAATGGCGCTCATGCCGCCATAGACCACGGGGCCGCCGCCCAGGGCCCAAAAAGTGCGCCGGAACTGGGCGAACCAGATCTCCTCAATGCGGAACGGGTCTGCGCCGATGACGAAACGTTCGACGAGCTGCTTGAGCATGGCCAGGCCGGCGGCGCTGCCCGTGCCATAGGCCAGGGCCACCTCACCCAGGCCATAGATGCCCTCGTCGGTCCAGAGGCGCAAGAGCACCAGGTTGAGCCCCTGCTTGTTGTCTTGGGGGCGCGCGTCATAGATCTCGGCGGACGTGATGCGCATGGATTATCTCCTCATTGCTTGGTTGGGGCGCGGCATGCCGCGCCCTCGTATCCACAATTCTCACTCGGCCACCACCATCTGGTGCCCCACCACCCGGGGCACGGTTACGTGGAGATAACCGTCTCGATAGCTGTGGGCCAGCGCCTCGCCCTGGGGGGCCAGGTACACCCGCCGGGGCGCCGCGTCCAGCCGCAGGCGCACGGCCACGTCGTGCAGCGGGATCACGTCCTCGATGGTGTCGAACTCCAGTCCTCGGCGCTCGGGGATATAGTGCAGCAGGTGCAGCACGGTGCGGCCCTGGGCGGGTTGGCGCAGCAGCGTGACCTGGGCCGTGCTAGGGGCGTCGGTGGTCACTAGGGGCTCGGGCAGCAGCAGGCGCAGCGCCGCTAGCACGAGCCGCTTGTACCAGAGGGGCGCCTGCTGCCGGTAGCCCAGGAACACCGGGTGCGCCAGATAGATCACGTTGCCCTGGGCGTTGCGCGTGATGGCGGGGTAGGCTTGCGGGTTGTCGGGATCCATAGGCGTCTGGCGGTGGGAGCAAAAGTGGTCCCAGGCGCGGTCGAAATAGGGGCCCACGACCTGGGCCAGGACCTGGGTCCCCTGGGCGGGCCGCACCGCCAGCCCTCGCTCGTACATGACATACTCAGTATCCTCTGTGTCCGCGCCCAGGGCAGGCAGGGGCCGCAGATAGTCGGCGACGTAGGGCGCGACGCCCGCCAGCTCGACGCCAAACGCCTCCAGGGCGAACCCGCCCCCATCGGGACGCAGGCCCGAGCGGTGGCTGGCGATCACGCTGCCGCCTCCGGCCAGGTAGGCCCGCACCCGCGCTGCCAGGGCCTCGTCAAAGGGCGCCTTGTCGGGAAAGACCAGCACCCGGTAGCGGCTCCAATCGGCGCGTTCGTCTACGAAATCGAACTGGTGGTGCCCCTCCAGCAGGATGCGCAGCGCCCCGGCGTGGGACGTATCCACTCGGCCATCCTCGGCGCCCACGGCCTCGATATTGAACACGGCGATCTCGGCCAGGGGCTCGGCCCCCACGCACCAGGGCTCCTTGGCCTCCACCTGGGCGTACACCCGGCCGATCAGGTCATACACGGGGGCGCTCAGGGCGCCCCGGGGATGCAGTTGGTCGCCGATGCAGCAGGCCGCGCCGTTGGCCAGCATCTGAAAGCACTCGAACTCCAAAGCGGCCTGGTTCTTGAAGGAGGAAAAGTCGCCCCACATGGTGTGGAACTTGCCGGTCATGCCCAGGTGCGGTCTGCCCAGGGTGCGGGCATAGCGCACGCTGATGGGATAGTGGTTATAGCCCCAGATGCCGGAGCTGGGCAGCGATTCCAGCTCGAAATGGGTGTAGGTATCCAGCGAGTGGATGGTCTGGTCGTACCCCACGTGGCCCGAGTTGAAAAAGACCTGGGCATCGGGCGCGCGGGCCACGCCCTGGCGGTAGAGCCTCTCGCGGCAGGCGTCGCGCACCTGCCGGGCAAAGGCCTGCCGGTCGGCGGGGGACGCGGCGTCCAGCCTCAGGCGGGCCATGTCGCGGCGGCAGTGGGCGCAGACGCATTCGCCCTGGTGGATGATGTCGAACCAGAGGCCATCCACGTCGCCCTCGAAATGGGCGATCATCTCCTCCGTCTGCTCCCAGACGTAATCCAGGTAGGGCGAGTTGAGGCAGAGCTTGCGCCAGGCGGGCACCAGCGGGCTGTGCTGGCCCAGGACGCCCTCGGGGGTCACCTCTAACCACTCGGGGTGCTGCTGGGCGGCCAGCTCGTCCCAGCCCACGGTCATATAGATGGGCGCGGCGATGCCGGCCCGGCGACAGGCGGCCACCTGCTCGCCCAGCAGGTCAAACGTGAGCGACGGGTGGCGGGTAAAGCGGGTGGGCGAATAGTAGACATAACCGTGGTGGCAGCGGGCAAACAGGTTGATCGAGTTGACGTGGGCGCGTTGCAGGGCAGCGATGAACGCGTCGGGGTCCCAATCGGCGCCGACGCCGGGGATCTGGCCGGCGGTGTGAAAATCGAGATGGACCTGCCGCATGGGGAGCGGGTGCATGGGCTGTGCCTCCGTTTCGGGTGTGGCGGACGAGGCAACGATAGCCGAAACGGGGCGGGGCGTCAATGGGGGGAGGCGATCCCTAGCCTTTCGCTGACACTTTCATGTAGTAGGATGCTCGGGGGCCTAAGGCAGCGCTTCTCTTTCTGAGTCATCCGTCCCTATTCGGAAACTCTCGAGATCGCTGCGCATCAGTCGCACCACTTCCAGCCTGTCTTGAGCAGCGGTGTCATCGGGTCTGATCTCCAGAACGTGAGTGAGCTGCTCCTCGGACTCGTCGTAGCTTGCGATGGCTTCGGTGTGGCATCCTAGAGAAGCGAGCAATTCGCCTTTGTAGTCCAGCGCGCAGGCCAAGAAGAAGGCTGCGCCACATTCATCTGGGGCGATCTGTAAAGCAAGTTTGTACTTCTGACAGGCTTGGCGGTAGGCGTCCAAAGCCTCCCATTGACGCGAGCAACTCTCCAGCATCTCCGCCTTATTTTGCAGGCAAGCACCCCAGAAGAGCGCTGCGAAGTGATAATTGGGCTCGATTCGTAGAGCGTGATCGTACTTAGCCTCAGCTTTGGCATAGGCCGCCAGGGCCTCGTCGAAGCGGTCCAAGGAGGCGAGCAAGTCTGCCATATCGGTCAAGGCGATACCCCAGAATCCGACGGCCGTGGACATCCTAGGTTGAATCTGGATTGCGCGTCTGTACTGAGCAAAGGCTTCATCGTAGGTGACTAGAGCTTCATCAAAGTGTTCCAGATTAGCCATCGCCCCCGCCTTGTCTGCCAGAGCGTTGCCCCAGTCGTAGGCCGCTTCGCAAAGGTCGGGCATAATCTGGAGAGCACGGGCGTATTGGACGATGGCCCGGTCATAAGCTGGCAAGGCGTCATCAAAGCGAGCCAGTTTGGTCAGTGCTCGTGCTTTCTCGCTCAAGGCGATGCCCAAGCCTACAGCCAGCCAGCTCTGAGCCTCTCGCAGGCTATTCAGCCGCTGCAAGGGGCGGCGCTGCAGCAGGCGGCGGTAGCGGGCCACAAAGCGCGCCAGTTCTCGCGCGGCGTCCTCCTCCTGCCAGACGCTCTCCAGGGCGACCTCGGCCCCGACCAGCCGGTCTTCAATGCGGTCAAAGTAGGGGTGGGCCAGCAGGGCGGCCTCGGCGCCGCCCAGGCGCAGCGCCAGCTTCTGCCTCCAATCAGTGGTGCGCTGCAAAGCCACTGCCCTGACCAGCCGTGCATCGGGGTACTGCCCCGCCGCGTAGAACAAGGCCAGCGCCTCCAATAGCGGCGCGACAGCAGGATGCGCTCTGATCAACTCTCTTCGTTCCTGCTGCCAAAGCTCGGCCATGCCCCGCCGCAGCCTGTCGGCGAGCTGCTCCCCCGTGGGTGCCGTGATCCTGTCCGACGCCAGGCTCTGCAGGGCCGCACGCACCAGCTCGGGGCGATGATCAGGACAGCCCCAGAGGGCGGCGTGGGCGTCGTCGTCCAGGGTGACACCCACTGTTGCGGCCATGCTGTCGGCTAACTGCCGCAGGCTGCCCTGCTCCAGGGCCTCTAGACTCAGCACGGCGATTTCGTGGCTATTGAGGCAATCCTGCCACTTTCCCAGTGCGGCGTCCTGGCGCGATGTGGCCGCTACCAGAAGCTGGCCGTCCAGCCGCTCCTCAAGCATCTCCAGTAGCTCAATGATCCGCTCTCTGCTCCTGGCTTGGAGGGGCTGGTGCAGGTCGTCCAGCCAGAGCGCTACGGGGCCGCTGCCCAGTTCCAGGCTGTCGAGGGCAGCCTCCAGCAGTTGCGACGTCGCCGACTCAAAGTGAGGAGCGCCCCAGTTCGGGACTATCAAGCCGCGCACAGGCTTGCCCGATGTGCAGCGGATCAACTCCAATGCTTCGCGCGTCTTGCCCGCACCGGCGGCGTCCCGAAAGCAAAAGCGGGGGTGTTCGGCCAGAAAGCCCTCATGGTTGGGGGTGCGAGGCGCCCAAGCCGTCTTGCCCCTGTCGCTGCAGCGAGCGATCTCGTCTTCGGGGCTGCTCCAGAGCAAGAGCTTGGGCTCCGGGGGGCTGCGTCGTGGGAAGAAGGCAAGCCACAATTGGCCGGCTGCGATCACCAAGCCCACAACAGTTACGATATCTCGAGCAGCGCCGGCATCGAACTCGAAAGCGGGGAACAGACCCAGCAGCGCGAGCAGCAAGCGGCGCCAGATCAAGACAGAGCCCAAGGTCGCGAGTGCGATGGCCACGCGCCAAAACCGGATTCGACCCCACCAACGCCGCAAAGTGCACACGGTCCCTCCCATTCACGCAGTGCGCGCGTAGTGTAAGCCAGATCGGCGAGGGCGACAAGCGCATTCTGCTCCCGCCCCTTTTCCGTAACTATTCAGCCTTGGGGGGATGAGATCATGCCCCCGTGTGCTCACAGCCAAGTGCGCTCAAGGCGTTGGAGGGCGGGCGACTCGCCCGCCAACAAAGCGCAGCTTTGTCCAAAACGAGGCACTGCACAGGACTCGGCTCCGTACGAAATCAGCCGCCTGTCGGCGGCACGCGGGCGAGACTCCCGCGCTCCAAGGGTTGCCGCCGCCGTCCACAACGTGTTGGCCGCTTTCCCCCCAATTCTGAACTGATACCCTTTTCCCGGCCGCGCCCGCGTGGTATCCTTGGGCCAGCACACCACCCAAAGGAGCCCCACCATGCATACCCTGCCCGTCTATCGCTGCCGCCGGGCGTGCGGCCCCATCGTCGTCAATGGTATGCTGGACGAGCCCGCCTGGCAGGAGGCCGACGTCGTTGAGCTGGCCCTGGCCGATAGCGGCGCGCCGCCCCGCCAGCCCACCCGCGCCCGCCTCCTCTGGGACGACGACTATCTCTATGCGGCCTTCGAGTGCCAAGATGACGACATCTGGGGCGTCACCACCGAGCGCGACCGGGACATCTATAACCAGGAGGTGGTGGAGCTGTTCGTGGATGCCGATGGCGATGGCCACGGCTATGTGGAGATCGAGGTCAGCCCGCTGAACGCCGTGCTGGACCTGTTCATGCTCTGGCGCGACGACCGGCAGCGGGGCCTGTGGGATTGGGACAGCGTCGGGCTGCTGACGGCGGTGGTGGTGGATGGCGACCCCACGCAGCGGGGCACGCCTGACCGGGCCTGGACGGTGGAGCTGGCCGTGCCCATGAGCGACTTTATGACCGCGCCCCACCTGCCGCCCCGGGTGGGCGACCGCTGGCGCATGAACCTGTACCGCATTGACCGGGGCGTCGCGGGCGACGAGTATAGCGCTTGGTCGCCGCCGGGCCGCAACAACTTTCACACCCCCGCGCGCTTTGGCATCCTCGAGTTTGTCGAGTAGGCGGGCGTCTCGTGCAGGGAACGCCAAGAGGAGCGGCGAGCGCGGCGCATACAGGTGCGGTTCGCCCATGACCAAGCCGAGCGCCTGCCCGAAAAGCGGGCAGGCGCTCGGGTCGCATACGGCTCGCCGAACGAACGCGACTCAGGCCCTTGGCATTCTGCAAAAGTGTCTCTGCACGCTATCTCCCAGAAACGCGATCAGTCGTCCCGACAACGCGTGGACTCGAGGATGCGCCGGAAGATAGCCTCGTACTGGCCGAACCTGGACGATGACGCCGAGCAGTTAAAGACCTCAATGGCAGGCACTTCCTCGGTCGATGTTGATGTTAGCGTCTCGAACTCGAAGATGAGCGACAGGTACATTTGCCCTGCGTCGCTTGCCTCTAGCAAGTGGCCGTCCGCGTCGCACACCGTCACAGGAGTCATGGTCCAGGGACCCGGACCGTACAACGCCTCCAACTCGTCTTCCACGGTCCCGTCCGAAGCGATCACCCGGCTGCCGATCTGACAAATGGTATGCGGCCAGACCCCAGCGGCAAGCCTATCGGCAAGTTCCTCTGGATAGTACATACCCGAGTCTTCAACCCAGTCTACGGGAATGTCAAAGCTCCAATCTCCTTCCGAGGCCGTCTTCCAGCCCGACGGGACAATGGGATCAGCAGCCTCGGTGCCCGATTGAGAGGCCGCTGGGGTCGCGGCGGCCTTTTGTTCGGCAACTGCACCCCCCTCATCAGACTCTGTGCCACAGGCGATGAGGGCCAGGGCGCAGACGCACAAGCCCAGGGCCATGACGATGAGTGTCCTCTTTTTCCGAAACATACTCTGCTCTCCTTTTTTGTGACGACTCTCCCTGTCGAGGAATGGTGCGTGGTACCGGCTCTGCTGCCCACCCTGTCCTGGACAAGCACTGCTTGGCTGCAGTGCATTCACTCGAACCATTATAACCCAGTGGACAACAGGGCGTCAAGTGCAGCGCAGGCGAGGATGTTGAAGCGAGCCTTGGTATACCTTCTACAACAGGGCTCTTGCCTTATAAAACGGGGTAGTATTTGCTTTTTTGAGCGCGTAGCGCTCAGTAAGCGATGTTCAGCATCCTCCCGCAGGCATGGGAGCGGTCAGATGCTGCGCGAGTAGCTCAGTCACTCACCATCTGTAGGCGTTCCTGATCCCCATCTACAGCGTATGGTCCGTCTCGCTCGCCGCCGGGGCGCAACAACTCTCACACCCCCGCGCGCTTTGGCATCCTGGCGTTCGCCGAGTAGGAGGATCTCACGCCGAGCCGCAGGGGGGAAGAGTTGCTTGATCCTCTCTGCGGCTTGGCGTCTCTGCGCGAGGATGGTCTGGATCGGCACGGAGAATCTCACGCCAAGCCGCAGAGCCGCAGCGTCGCAGAGGAGGAGGCTGCGCTTAGCGTGTGCGGGACGGCACGGCCACCTGATCCAGCGTCTCGTCGTACAGCGGGGCCATGTGGCCCCAGTCGTAGGCGGCTGCGACGTTCCGCCAGGAGCGCGCCCGCACGGCGTCCACGTGGGTCGCGGCCCAGGCCAGCCGCTCAATCAGGCCCTCGTCCGTGTCATACAGGCAGGCGGCGCGATCCCCTGCGGGGATGAACTGGGGATAGGTGAGGCGGTTGGGCAGCAGCGGGTAGCAGCCGCAGTAGAGGGCCTCGACCACCGCCGCGCCAAAGAACTCGTGGATGGCGGTGCTCACCACCAGATCGGCGCGCCAGAGCCAACGGGCGTAGGCGGCCCGCGAATCGGCATAGCCAAACTGCACGATGCGCTCCCCCAGCCGCTCCCGCGCGACGTCAAATTTGGGCGGTGTGCGCACAAAGTGCTCGCCCAGCAGCGCCACGCGGAAATCCAGGCCGCGCTCTTGCAGGGCATAGAGGGCCTGGAAAAAGAGCGCCGGGTGCTTGTCATACTCCCAGCGGTGGTTCCAGAGGATCAGCAGCGGGCCGGAGCGCGGCTCGGCGGGGCGGTGGGCGTCCAGCGGGGCCAGGTCCAGCCCCAAGGGCAGCACGCGGCTGCGCTCCCGCAGCAGGGGGATGGTGTTCAGCTCGTTATAGTCGGGGAAATGCTTGAGCAGGCGCGGCAACTCCTCGAACCAGGACGAGAGGTGGTACGCCGAGTTGAACAAGATGGCGTCGGCGCAGAGCATGGTCGCATAGTTGATAAAGCCATAGTGCAGGTCGCGGGCCTCGCCGGGCCGCATGGGATAGGTGAGCTGGTTCTCGTGCATGTAGAGGGCCACGGGCGTGGCGTGGGTCAGGTCGCGGGTCAGCGCCAGAAAGGTCGTCAGATCCAGCATGTCTGTGGCCAGCAATAGATCGGCGGCGACGGCCTGCTCGCGATAGTGGCGCGCCAGGGTCACGCCGCCGCCGTGCATGCGCCACTTCCAGAACTGGCCCTGCAACGTCAGCGGCGCGATCTCGTGGGCGCTATGCCGCACATAGCCCGCCAGCCAGGCCTGGTGAGAGCCGGTGTCATAGGGGCTCAAGAGGGCGATGCGCATGGTCCCTCTCGCTCCCCACCTCGGCTACTCGTGGCTATGGCCGTGCTCATGCTCATGGGTGTGCGGATGCTCGTGCCCGTGGCTATGGTCATGGCCATGCTCGTGGGGATGCTCGTGCCCGTGGGTATGCTCCCCTTCTGCATGTGTATGGCCGTGCGCGTGGGCATGCTCCGCCAGGGCGCGCGGGCCGCGCGGCGCGTTCTCGATCTCCTCGCCGATCCAGACCCGGACCATGTTGGGCCAGGGGAACTCTTTTGTTCCAAAGCCATAACCCACCTGCTGCACCCGCATGGCGGGCCGCTCAAAGGTGGCCAGGGTGCTGAGCAGGGCCGCCCCGGTGGGGGTGACCAGCTCGCCCCGCGCCTCGTCGCTCAGCACAGGCGCGCCCACCTCGGCCAGCAGCGCCAGGGTGGCGGGGGCGGGCACCGGCAACAGGCCGTGCTCGGTGCGCACCACGCCGCTGCCCAGGGGCAGGGCCGAGGCATAGACCGCCGCGATGCCCAGGCGCTCGATCGCCGAGCAGAACCCCACAATGTCCACCAGCGCGTCTATGGCGCCCACCTCGTGAAAGTGGATCTCGTCCAGCCCCACGCCATGCACCCGCGCCTCGGCCTGGCCCAGGCGGGTGAACACCCGCAGGGCGTTGGCGAGCACGGGCTCGGGCAGGGCGGTGTGGGCCAGGATCTTGCGGATCAGACTCAGGTTGCGGGCCGGGCGTTCCTGCCCCAGGTCAATGACGTCGAAATGGCTGCCGGTGATGCCGTGCTGGCGGGCGGGCTCCAGCTTGAGCTCGTAGCCTTGCACGGGCATCTGGGCCAGGTCGGCGCGCAGGTCATCCAGGGGCAGCCCCGCATCCAGCAGGGCGGCCAACAGCATGTCGCCGGAGGCGCCGGAGAAACAGTCGAAATAGGCGATGCGCTTGCTCACGTCAGAACCTTTCGTGTGTTACCGTCAAAACGATCAGTCGTTGGACAGGATGTAACGGAGCGCCAGCTCGGCGGTGGCCAACAGGCTATCGCGGTGGGTGCGCTCGTAGGCGTGACTGGCATCCACGCCGGGGCCGATGAGCCCCACGCGCACATTGCCCCCCGCCCGCAGATAGGCGCTGCCATCGGAGCCATAGTGGGGGTAGGTGTCAATGCGGTAGGGGGTCGCCTGGGCGACGGCCAGGGCCGTCAGGCGGCGGCGCAGCGCCAGGTCGTAGGGGCCGGATGTATCCTTGGCGCAGATGCCCACCGAGTACTCGTCCGAGTTCTGGTGCTCGCCGGTGGTGCTGGCGGCCATGTCAATCACCAGCAACTCGGCCAGGTCGGCGGGCAGCCCGGCCGATGCGCCGTGGCCCACCTCCTCATAGTTGCTAAAGAAAAAGGTCGTACGCTGGGCCGGAAGCTGGCCGGAACGGGCCAGGGCTTCTAGCACGGCCAGCATCACCGCCACGCCCGCCTTGTCGTCCAGGTGTCGGCTCTTGACATAACCTGTATCGGTCAGCTCGACCCGGGGGTCAAAGGAGACGAAATCGCCCACGTCAATGCCCAGGGCCTCGGTCTCGGCCTTGCTGGCCGTGCGGGCATCCAGGCGCACCTCCATGCGCTCATCCTCTCGCTTGCCGTTGCGCGCCTGGTCGCTGGTGTGCACGCTGGGGCTCACGGTCTGGATCGTCCCGCGCAGGCGCAAGCCATCGCGCACGGTGTGGATGGTGACGTTCTCGTTCTCCACCGAGTTCCAGGCATAGCCGCCCAGTTGGGTCAGGAGCAGGCGTCCGTTGGCCTTGATCCCGCGCACCATGGCGCCCAGGGTGTCCACGTGGGCCGAGAGGGCGCGGGGGGCGTCGCTGCGCTGGCCGGGCAGGGTGGCCAGGAGTGCGCCCTTGGCGGTGCGGGTCAGCGCCAGGCCGGGCAGGGCCAGCGCCCTCAGGCGGGCCTCGATGCGGGCCATGATCTCGTCGTGATAGCCGGTGGGGCTGGGGGTTTCCAGCAGCTCGACCAGCGTCTCGATCAGAACCGCCATGTCAATCGTTTGCGCCATATCGCACACCTTTCGGGGAGGATGATCCAGATTACCCGGGCATTCTAGGGCCAAGGGCGCGTTCGCGCAAGCGGCGGATCGGGCCGCTTTGCATTGGTATCAGTTCAGAATCGGGGGGATGAGTTCTTGACTGCCCAGGACGGTGATGCCACTATCCTGCAATCGGTGAGCACACAGCCTTGGCTATGGAGGGCGGGCGTCTCGCCCGCCCTCTCCCCTCAGTTCTGAACTGATACTTGCATTGGCCGCCCGTTGGGCTAGAATCCGGCGGCCTGAAATCCACCCAAGGGGTTGCCATGTCCGCCTTTGCCTTGCTGACCGTCATCGGCTTCATCCTGTTCATGTCGCGGGGGATCACCGCGCCGGTCTCGTCCCTCTATGCCGAGTCCCTGGGCGCGGGCTATGTGGCCATCGGCCTGCTGGGGACGGTGGCCTCGTTCACGGGCGTGGCGGCCAACGCCTTTTGGGGCGGCCTCTCGGACCGACTGGGCCGCCGCAAGGCGATCATGCTGGCGGGGCTGCTGGCCCTGGCCTTTGCCGATGGGATGATCGCCCTGGCGCCCGACTTTCGCTACCTCTATGTGTGGCACACCCTGAGCGCCCTCGCTCAGGCGGCCTATGGCGTCGCCAGCCTGGCGTTGATGGGCGACCTGCTCGAAGCGCGGGCCCAGGCGCGGGGCCGCCGCGTGGGCGCCTATCGCGGCCTGGCCTCCCTGGGCTTTGGCCTGATGGCGCTGAATGCGGGGTTCATCGCCGACCGGCTCTCGCTGCGGGCGCCCTTTGGCCTGGCGGGGGGGCTGGCCCTGGCCGCCGCCGTCCTCACCCTGTTCATCCGCGAGCCCCACCAGCCGGGCGAGGGCGCCCTGTGGAGCGGCATCCTGCAAGCGTTGCGCCAGGCGCCTGCCGCCCTGGGCCGCCGGTTGCAGACGCTGCGCGTTGCGCGGCGCGCCCCCAGTCAGGAGCAAGCCGCGTTGCTGCCCCTGGCGCCGCTCTTGGTCTCGTCCTTTCTCTGGTCGCTGGTGATGGGGGCGGTCTATGCCGTATGGGCCAACTATATGGTCAGCGAAGTGGGCTATACCCCCACGGCCATGAGCCGCCTGTGGGCGCTGGCCTCCCTCTCCGAGTTCCCGCTGATGGTGCTGGCGGGCTGGCTCTCGGACCGCACGGGCCGCCTGGCGATGCTCAGCATGGGCTTTGTGGCCTGGTGTCTGGTGTTCACGGGCTATATCGTGGCCCCGGGCATGCCCTGGATCCTGGCGGTGCAGTTGGTGCGCGGGTTTGCCTTTTCGGCGTTCACCATCGCGGCCATGGCCTATGCCACCGAGGTGCGCGGCCAGGCCCAGCGCGGGCGTGTGGCGGGGCTGTTCGGCTCTGCCGGGGGGCTGGGCGCGATCCTGGGGGGCGCCACAGGCGGCGCGCTGACCCAGTGGCTCGGCTTTCGGCCCATGCTGGGCGTCAACGCGGCCCTGATCCTGGCGGGCGCCGTCTATGTGGGCGTTGCGGCGCTGCGGCTGCGGGCGCGACTGCGGCGGGGGGAGGTGCTGCGCAGCGGGTGAGGGCACCCGAACCAGGCCAGGGCAATGCCCTCTACATCGCCTTCGTTGATGTAACGGAGCACGTAGTCGCTCTTCTTGGCAAACTATGGCCCGCCCGGGTTTCGGCCGGCCTGCGCATACATACACCTGGCTGCCCCTACACGCGCCGTTGCGGGTTCTCGCAGTCAACGGCCCATTGTATCGGGTTCTTCAGGATATACGCGCGAATGGCGATCAAAGCCCGCTCGTTGCGGATGATGTGCTCGTAATAGTTGCGCTGCCAGACGGGCGTATCTGGTGTTCCGCGCAGGGCATTGAGACGGTACGCGACAGCGGATTTGAGGGATCGGATGACCGTGGGGATGGACCCCGCCACCGGTTGCCCGAAACGTTCGGTTTGTTGGGGCACGGCATGCCGCGCCCCAACCTCGGCATGCCGCGCCCCAACCTTCATATCGTCCGTAAGAATGATGATGCCATGCACGTGGTTGGGCATAACGACGAACGCATCCAACGCCACACGGGGGAAATGGATGGGGATCTCCGCCCAGCATTGGCGCACGATCTGTCGCCCCGCGTCCAGGCGCATCTCACCATCCACCACCTCGCCGAACAGGCAAGCCCGCTCCTGCGTGCAGAGGGTGACGAAATAGGCCCCGGCCTGGGCATAGTCGTAGCCCTTGAGGCGAATGGATCGCCGATGGTACCGGTCGGGATCATATTGCGACATGGGCCACCCACCGGATTGGCATGGTGCTTTCGATGTCTGACTCGGTCATTCGACGGAGCATATAGTCAGCGACAACCTCGGCCTCCACCCATCGCTTCCCGTCCGCCACCCGCAACTCATCGGAGACCGAGTTAGGCGCTACGTTCCGTTGGGGCACGGCATGCCGTGCCCCAACACAATCGCTTCCAGTACGCCCCGATTCTACTCAGTGCCTCCTCACAACACAAGCAAAACCGCCCGGGCACATACGCTCCGGGCGGTTCGTTCATCCTGCGGGTTGTGCTGCGCCTACTCCCCCGGCGCCTCGGGGATGATCCCCTCGTCCATCAGCGCGTGAATCATGGCGCGGGCGTTGCGGATGCGCTCGTCCGCCAGGGCATAGAGCTCCTCGCCCGTGAACGTGACGCGGGCCAGCCCCTGCTCGATGGCCTTGAGGCCCACGGCCGCCGCCTCGCGGGCGTAGAGGCCGTCTTCCTGCATGTCCGGCACAATGTGCTCGTCGTCCAGCCCGATTTCCTCGCCGGCCAGGGCCAGGGCCTCGGCGGCGGCCAGGCACATCTCGTCGGTGATGGTGCGGGCGCGCACATCCAGCGCCCCGCGAAAGATGCCCGGAAAGCCCAGTGAGTTGTTGAGCTGGTTGGGGAAATCGGAGCGGCCCGTGCCCACGATGCGGGCGCCCGCCTCGGCGGCCTCCCAGGGCCAGATCTCGGGCACCGGGTTCGAGCAGGCAAAGACGATGCTATCCTTGGCCATGCCGGCCACCCACTCGGGCTTGATCACGCCGGGGCCCGGGCTGGCAAAGGCGATCAGCACGTCGGCGTCCTCCAGCGCCTCGGCGGGGCCGCCGCAGCGCCCCTCCGGGTTGCTCTCCATGCACAGGCGGTGCTTGTCGGGGAAGGACGCCTGCTGGGCGATCACGTCCTCGCGGGCGGGGTTCAGGATGCCCCGGCTATCGCAGGCCACGACCTGCTCCATGCCCACGCCGCTGGCCAGCAGCAGGCGCAGGGTTGCCACGTTGGCCGCGCCCATGCCCACCATGACAAAGCGGGTGTTGCGGATGTCGCGGTTGGTCAGCTTGAGAGCGTTGAGCAGCCCCGCCAACAGCACCGTGGCCGTGCCCTGCTGGTCGTCGTGAAAGACCGGGATCTCGATGCCAGGGTCGGCCCGCAGGGTGTCCAGCACCTCAAAGCACTTGGGCTGGGAGATATCCTCCAGGTTGATGCCGCCAAAGGTGGGCTGGATCAGCCGCACCGTGCGGATGATATCCTCCGCCGACTTGGTTTCCAGGCACAGGGGCACGGCGTCCACGCCGCCCAGGTACTTGAACAGCAGGGCCTTGCCCTCCATGACGGGCATGCCGCCGCGCGGGCCGATATCGCCCAGGCCCAGGACGCGGGTGCCATCGGTGACGATGGCCACCGTGTTGGCCCTGTTGGTATAGTCATAGACCAGGGCGGGGTCCTCGGCGATGGCGCGGCAAGGCGCGGCCACGCCGGGGGTGTACCAGATGGCGAAATCGTCAAAGCTGCGCACCGGCACCTTGGCCGCGGTCTGGATCTTGCCGCGATAGTGGGCGTGCAGGCGCATGGCCTCGGCGGCCGGGCGGTTGGCGCGGGCCAGTTGCTCGTCACGAGTGCAGGGATCAGTGCTCATGGGCTCTTTGGGCTCCTTCCAATGCTTGGGCAACGGCCGCCAGGGGCTCTGGCGTCTCGGCGTCCTCCGGCTCTAGCAAACCCTCGGCGCGCAACACGAGCTGGAGCGAGCGGATCGCCACCTCCAGCATCGCGGGCTCGGGCTCGCGGGTGGTCAGTTGTTGCAGCGCCAGGCCGGGCGCCATGACGGCCCGCACCAGGGCGCTCCGTGTATAGTTGCGGGCGCTGAACTTGATGATCTCGTAGGAGATGCCCGCCACAATGGGGATCAGGACGATGCGCGAGGCCAGCCGCAGCAGCAGGGGCGGGCGCCCCATCAGTGTGGCGATGATGACAAAGATGACCAGCACCAGCAGCATAAAGCCGGTGCCGCAGCGGGTGTGCACCCGCGAATGGGCCGCCACAGATGCAGGCGTCAGGGGGGCGCCTGCCTCGTAGGCGTTGATGGTCTTGTGCTCGGCCCCATGATAGGCAAACACGCGGCCGATCTCGGGCCACAGGCCGATCAGGGCGATATAACCCACAAAGATACCCAGCCGCATGCCGCCCTCGATCAGGTTGCTCAGCAGGCCGCTGGGGATGTAGCGGTCAATCAGGCTGGTGAGGAACATGGGCAGGAGGAAGAACAGGCCGATGCCCAGGGCCAACGAGACGGCGACGGTGCCCCAGGCCAGGGGCCCGGTAAAGCGCACCTCCTCCTCCTCGCCCAGGGCCAGGTCGCTGGACCAGAGCAGCGCCCGCATGCCCAGCCCCAGCGAGTCCCACAGGGAGATCAGGCCGCGCAAAAGGGGCAGCTTGAGCACGGGGCTGCGGTAGGCCGCGGGCAGGGTCTCGTGGTGCGCCACGATCTCGCCCTTGGGATCGCGGGCGGCCACGGCCCACTCGCGCTCGCCGCGCATCATCACGCCCTCCATGACGGCCTGGCCGCCATAGTTGAATCGGCTCATGCTGGCTCCCTTTGTGGTGGCGTGCAGCCCTGCCTGCAACAGATAGAGGCAGAGCGAGCCCGCTCTGCCTCTCAAGATGCGCTATCTGGCCTGCGTGACAAGACCCGAACTAGGCCTCAGACGGCTCGTTCGCGTTCATGTCAATCGGCTCGACGTCGTTCTCTTCCACGACCTCGATCAACTGGCGCTCACGGCGGCGGCGCTGCTTGCTCTCGCGGCGCTCGGTCTGCTCCTGGCGCAAGTCCTGAGCCTGCTCCAGGCGCCGGTTAAAGCGCTCCACCTGCCCGGCCCTGTCCACCAGACGCTGCGTCTGCCCCGTGAAAAAGGGGTGGCAGGCGCTGCAGACGTCGGTGCGGATCTCTTCCTGGGTCGAGCCCGTGGTCCATGTATTGCCGCAGCCACAGGTCACCGTGGCGTTGGGGTAAAACTTGGGATGGATGCCTTTCTTCATGGGTTATACCCTCTCCGCTCGCACCGAAACCTGCTTGCGTCCCTTGCGGACCGGCTCGAACTTGACATAGCCGTCCATGGTGGCAAACAGGGTAAAGTCACGCCCACAACCGACGTTTTCGCCGGGCAGAATGCGAGTGCCGCGCTGTCGCACGATGATCGAGCCGGCAGTCACCAACTCGCCATCGAAACGCTTGACGCCTAGCCTCTTGCCGGCGCTATCGCGGTTATTCGCAGAGCTTCCGCTTCCTTTTTTGTGCGCCATACGATAATTCCTCCCCTTGCAAGGCCGCTGGCCCTAGAGTTCGATGGTCTCGATCTTGATGCGCGTATAATCCTGCCTATGGCCGTTCTTGACGCGGTAACGCTGCTTGGGCCGATAATGGAAGATCGTCAGCTTGGGCCCGCGCACGTGATCCACCACGGTGGCAGACACTTTGGCGGACTCGATCACCGGGGTCCCCACCTGGACGCCCTCCTCGCCCGCGACGATCAAGACGCGCTCCAACTCGACGGTATCACCGGCATTGGCGTCCAATAGCTCGACGTCCAGCGTCTGGCCGACGCGCACCTTGTACTGCTTGCCGCCGGTCTCGATGATTGCGTACATGCCTCTATCCTCCGGGAACCTGCTCATTTGACCGGCAACATCCCGTGCGGACGGGCCCCCGGCCTACCAAAAAGTGATTATATCTGGGAGAAGGGCTGGTGTCAAAAAGCGTTCTAGTTCGCCCAGGGCACTTGACTGCTCAGATTTGGGAGGACGAGTTCTCGACTGTCCAGGGCGGTGATGCCATTATCCTGCAATCGGTGACCACATAGACTTGGCTATGGAGGGCGGGCGTCTCGCCCGCCTGCAAGGCGTAGCCTTGCTCAAGGCAAAGCACCAAACAGAGCAAGCGCAGCTTTGTCAAGGACTCGGCCCTGTGTGAGATTGGCCGCCTGTCGGTGGCAGACGCTGCGTAAGCATGCATGCGTACGCAGCGTGGCGGGCGTCTCGCCCGCCCTCCAACCTGCCTTGCCGCTGCACCTGACTCACGATGGGTTGGTTCCCCGTATGGGTGGGGAATCATCCCCTATAGCAACTCGTTGAACGATGGCCTCTCGCCTTCCCTCAATTCTGAGCTGTTACTAGGGCACTCGCTCCCGCGCCTGTTCCCAAATCACGTCAGTTCTGCTATACTCTTGCCGATCGCGGTCTGCGCGCCCTAGTTGACAACGTTGTCAGCGAATGCTACAATGCCCGCGCTTGCAGGCCAAGGACAGACCTATCGCCAGCGCAGCCGAGGAGTGCATGGCTCACAAACGACCGACCATAAAGGATGTGGCCAGCCGGGCAGGCGTCTCGTTCAAGACGGTCTCTCGCGTGATCAACGGCCAGCGGGGCGTGAGCGCCGAGGTGCAGGCCCGGGTGCGCCAGGCCATCGCCGAGCTGGGCTATGTGGTCAACTACTCGGCGCGCTCCCTCGCCGCCGGAGATAGCTCCGTCGTGGGCGTCGTGATCCCCCGCATGACTGACCCTCGCGCCCTGGATATGATCTTTCACGTGGGCGAGATCGCCGAACGCCTCGATCTGGGCATCATTGTGCTCACCCGCCCGATGGTGGACCGTGAGATGGGCTTTACCCAGTTCATCGGCCACGGCATCGTCGGCTCTTTGATGGTGATGGGGCCGCGCGTTGTGGCCACCTATCTGCCCTTTGTGCGCGCCCTGGGCATCCCCACCGTGGTGGTCGAGGCCCTGATGGAGGATACCTCGCAAGGGGCCGTGCCCTGCATCGCCTCAGACAACTATGGCGGGGCCCTGGCAGGGGTGCGTTACCTGTGCGAGCTGGGCCACCGGCGCATTGCCTACATCTCGGGCACGGATTCGAACCAGAACCGCATGCGCTACCGGGGCTATGTACAGGCGCTGCAAGAGGTCGGCGTCGAGCCGGAAGCGGGCCTGGTGCAGGAGGGTCGCTGGACCTGGCAATCGGGGCATGAGGCGGCGCGGGCGCTGTGCGAGCTGCCAGAACTCCCAACGGCGATCTTTAGCGCCAACGATACCATGGCCTTGGGCGCCATGGCCGCCCTGCAAGGGCAGGGCTTGCGCATCCCAGAGGATATCTCGATGTTGGGGTTCGACGATCTATATGCAGCGGCTCGCAGCAGCCCTCCGCTGACCACGGTGCGCCAGCCGACCAGTGAGATGGTGGAACGGGCTTTTGACTTGCTGCTGCGGGCGCGCGGGGGCGAAGAAATCCCCGCCGAGAATCACGTGCTCCCCACCGAGCTGATCGTGCGCAGTTCGTGTGCGCCGCCGAGGGCTAGCCACTGAGGCGCGCCGCGTTGCGTTGGGTCGTTTGATAGGGTCTGTGCGATTTGGGTTCGCGTTCTGATGGAGGAAGACATGAGCGTCAAGGTCAAGTTGGGGTTCGTTCCGTCGTATCGTTTCTTCTTTAGCCCCTGGTGCGCCAAGATGCGCGACGAGAGCCTGGCGGTGCTGCGCAGCATCGAGGGCGTCGAGGTCGTTGTGCCCGAGGCCGCGCCGGAGGGCGTCGCGCCCAATCCCGCTGAGGGCACCACCCGCACCGGCGCTATCAGCGGCCTGGATGATGGCGAGGGCGTGGCCGAGTTCTTCCGCCGCCAGGGCGTGGATGGCATCGTGCTCTGCCCGCTGGATTTCGGCGACGAGCGCTCGGCCAGCAAGATCGCCGAAAAGCTGGGCGTGCCCGTGCTGCTCTATGCCACCAAAGAGCCGCCCGCCGTAGAGAACGCCAGCCTGGCCCGCGTGTCGGATTCGTACTGCGGCAACCTGTCCATGGCCTCGGGTCTCTATCGCCGCGACATCCCCTTCCGCTATGCGGGCATCTTTTTCCCGGAGGACGAAGAGCTGCGCTACGAGTTCGAGATCTTTGTCGCCGCCGTGGCGGTGGTCAAGGCCCTCAAGGGCGCCCGCATCGGCCAGGTGGGCGTGCGCCCGGGCACGTTCGAGACCGTGGCCTATGACGAAGTGGCCATGATCAACAAATTCCAGCAGAACGTCATTCCCGTCAATATCTCGGACATCGTGGCCCAGGCCAAGGCGCTGGCCGATGACGACCCCGAGGTGCTGGCCATCATCGCGGATATCCGCGACACAGTGGCCGAGATTACCGTGGCCGATGACTATTTGCTCAACGAGGCCAAGGTAGAGCTGGCGCTGCGCCGCTTCTGGCAAGAGAACAAGCTCTCGGCCATGGCCGTCCAGTGCTGGCCGTCCATTGGCCGCGAGATGGGCATCTCGGTGTGCGCCCTCTATGGCCGCCTGACCGAGAACGAGATGCTGACCGCTTGCGAGGTGGATGTGGTGGGCGCTCTCTCCATGATGGTGAACTATTACGCCGGCATGGGGCGCATCAAGCCGCATTTCATTGACTGGACCATCCAGCACCGCGAGAACGAGAACTGGTTGCTGGCCTGGCACTGCGGCAATGCGCCGGTGAGCCTGGCCGCCGATCCGACCAAGACGGCGCTGCGCTCCCGCCGCAACATGACGGGCGAGGGCGAGATCGTGGAGCACGACGGCACCGCCGGCCTGTACCAGTTCCAGATCGCCCCTGGCCCGGTTACCTTCTGCCGGTTGGCCGAGTATGATGGCGAGTGGAAGATGCTCATCGCCACGGGCGAGATCGTCCCCTCGGATGAGGACTTGGCGGGCACCTGGTCATGGGTCGAGGTCACGGATCACGCCGAGCTCTACCGCACCCTGGTGGAGGAGGGCTTTATCCACCACGCCAGCATGATCCACGGCGACCAGGTTGACGTGCTGCTCGAGGTCTGCGAGTTCCTGGATATCGAGCCGGTCGTGGTTCTGTAGGCCAGGCGCAGCATGTCACCAACAGTCGTCGGGGTAGGGTTGGCCTGTCTGGATGTGCTCATCCGCCTGAAGGACATGCCCACCTGGGAGGGCGGCGGGCGGATCAGCGCCTTTCGCTTTGATGGCGGCGGCCCCGTGGGCACGGCCATCGTGGCCGTGCAGCGGCTGGGCGTCGAGGCGGGCTATCTTGGCACCGCCGGGACCGACCGTGTGGCCGACCTCAAGATGTCGTTCCTCACCGAATATGGCGTGGACGTGAGCCGCGTCATGCGCCGGGAGGGCCCCGAGGGCCAGGTCGTGATCGTGTATGTGGATCAAGAGACCGGCGAGCGCACCTTCGCCGGTCTCCGGGGGCTGGGCATGGCGATGCTCTCGCCCGAGGAACTCGATCGCGACTATATCCTCTCCGCTGATTACCTGCACCTGGACGGATTCCACTATGAGGCGGGGCTGCAGGCTGCCAAGTGGATGAAGGAGGCGGGCAAGACGGTGGTCTATGACGGCCACAAGACGTCGGCGGACTCGGTGCCCCCGCAGGTGCAAGAGATGGTCGCGCTGGTGGACGTCTTGATCTGCGGCGAGGGCTTTGGCTATGCCCTGAGCGGCAAGCGCGATCTGTACGAGGCGGGCGAGGCCATCCTGGGGATGGGCCCGCGCATCGTGGTACAGACCGAGGGCGCCCGGGGCAGCTATACCGTCACCAAGGACGAGCGTTTCCACACGCCCGCCTTTGCCGTCGAGGTATTGGACACCACGGGAGCGGGCGACGTCTTTCACGGGGCCTATATCGTGGGGCTGCATCACGGCTGGGGGCTGCCCCAGGTGGCCCAGTTTGCCACAGCCGTATCGGCCATCAAGTGCACCGGCCTGGGTGGGCGCGGGCCCATCCCCAGTTTCGACCGGGTTATGGCGTTCCTCGCGGAACGCAACATCAGCTTTTAGGAGTAGACAAATGCCACTCGTATCATTCGTGGACGAACTCAAGCGCGCCAGCCGTGAGCGCTATGCCATCCCTCTGTTCGACATCTTTGAAAAGCTCGGCGCAGACGGGATCTTTGAGGCCGCCGAGGCCAAAAAGGCCCCCACCATCGTGGGCACCGGCGGGCGCATGTTCGACCGGCCCGGCGGCCCCGAGATGTGCGCCTACCTGGTCGAGCGTGCCAAGAACGCCAGCGTCCCCATCACCATCTATCTGGATCATGGCGAGAGCTTTGAGCGTTGCATTCAGGCCATCCGCCTGGGCTTTACCGACGTGATGTACGACGGCTCGCGGCTGCCCATCGAAGAGAACATCGAGACCACCCGACTGGTCGTGCGGGCCGCCCATGCCGTGGGCGTCGGGGTCGAGGCTGAGCTGGGCCATGTGGGCCAGGGCAGCGACTATGAGAACTTTGGCAGCCGCCGCGAGGGCTTTACCAAGCCGGACGACGTGGAACGCTTTGTCGAGGCTACCGGCGTGGACTTTTTGGCCATCGCCATCGGCAGCGCCCACGGCCAGTACAAGGGCACGCCCGAGCTGGATTACGAGCTGCTGGCCGAGATCCGCAGCCGGGTGGATACCCCGTTGGTGATGCACGGCGGCTCGGGCCTCTCGGACGAGCAGTTCCGCCAGGCCATCAGCCTGGGCATCGCCAAAGTCAACATCTTTACCGATCTGACGCTCCGCTCGGCGGCGCGCATGTTGGCGATCGCCAAGGGCGAGGCCCCGAGCTTTTTCGGCATGGCCGGCGCCATCCGCGAAGGTTTTCGCGAGGGCAGCGAGTACTATCTCGATGTCTTTGGAGCGACGGGCAAGGCCTAACGCCTGCCCTGACCGATAGCGAACACCACGCGGGCGCCCATGCGCCCGCGTGGCAACACAACTGGGGGGATTCATCGTGAGTTTCAACGTAAAACTGGGGTTCGTGCCGACCATTCGTTCGCGCGGGGGCATCTCGCCCTGGTGCGACGAGCTGCGCACCCGCTGCATCGAGGCCCTGGAGGCGATGGAGGGCTTTGAGCTGGTCTACCCGACGGCGGCGCCCGACGGCCAGACCCTTTGCGGGGCCAAGGGCCACACCACCACCGGCGCGGTGGCCAACCTGGACGAGGGCGAGGTGGTGGCCGAGTACTTTCGCCGCGAGGGCGTGGATGGCGTCATCCTCTGCTCGCTGAACTTTGGCGACGAGCGCTCTTGCAGCAAGATCGCCGAGGAGCTGGGCGTGCCCGTGCTGGTGGTGGCCACCAAAGAGCCGCCCGCGCTGGAGGACGCCAGCCTGGCCCGCCTGTCCGATTCGTATTGCGGCAACCTGTCCATCACCTCGGGCCTCTATCGCCGCAAGCTCCCGTTCTACTATGCGGGCATCTTTTTCCCCGAGGAAGAAGAGTTTGCCGAAGAGGTGGACATCTTTGCCAGGGCTTGCTCGGCCGTCAAGGCGCTCAAAGGCGCCCGCATCGGCCAGGTGGGCGTGCGCCCCGGCACGTTCGAGACCGTGGCCTTTAACGAAGTGGCCATGATCAACAAGTTTGGGCAGAACGTGATCCCCATCAATATCTCGGACCTCTCGGCCACGTTCGAGGCCCTGGCCGACGACGATCCCGCCGTGTTGGCCCGCGTGAGCGAGATCCGCAACTCGGTGGCCGAGGTGACGGTGGCGGAGGACTATCTGGTCAACGCCGCCAAGTTCGAGTTGGCCCTGATCGAGTTCTGGAAGCAGAACAAACTCTCGGCTATGGCCGTCCAGTGTTGGCCCGCGGCCCGCAGCCTGTTCGGCATCTCGGTTTGCTCCAGCTATGGCCGCCTGACCGAGCAGGGCCTGCTGACCGCCTGCGAGACCGATGTGCTGGGCTCGCTGGCCATGTTGGCGCAGTACGCCGCCGCGCGCGGAGAGGTGATCCCGCATTTCATTGACTGGACCATCCAGCACCGCGAGAACGAGAACTGGCTGCTGGCCTGGCACTGCGGCAACGCCCCCGCCAGCCTGGCCGCCAATCCGGCCAAGACCGGCCTGCGCGCCCGCCCAAACATGACGGGCGAGCTGCCCGCCAAAGAGAACGATCCCGCTGCCGGTCTGTACCAGTTCCAGATCAAGCCCGGCCCCGTCACCTTTTGCCGGTTGGCCGAGTATGATGGCGAGTGGAAGATGCTCATCGCCACCGGCGAGATCATCGCCTCCGATGAGGATCTGGCGGGCACCTGGGCCTGGGTCGAGGTGAGCGATCATTCCCACCTGTACCGCGTGCTGGTGGAGGAAGGGTTCATCCACCATGCCAACATGATCCACGGCGACCAGGTGGATGTGCTGCTGGAGGTCTGCCTGTTCCTGGGCATCGAGCCCGTGGTTGTGGAGTAGGGCGGGCCATGACGCGCAAGAACCAGATCGTCGGTCTGGGGCTCACCACCCTGGATGTGCTGATCCGCCTGGGCGACATGCCCACCTGGGAGCATGGCGCCCGCATTGACGCCTTTAGCTTTGATGGCGGCGGCCCTGTGGGCACCGCCATGTGCGCGGCGGCGCGCCTGGGCGCCAACGTGGGCTTTATCGGCACCGCCGGCAATGACCGCGTGGCCGATCTCAAGGTCGAGTTGCTGGCGGAATATGGCGTGGACATCTCGCACCTGCTGCGGCGCGATGCGCCCGAAGACCAGGTGGTGATCGTCTATGTGGATGCGCGCACGGGCGAGCGCACCTTTTCCGGGTTCGGGCGCCCACGCCAGAACCTGCTCAAGCCGGAAGAGCTGGACAAGGGCTATATCCTCTCCGCCGACTATTTGCACCTGGAGGGCTTTCACCCGGAGGCCGCCCTACAGGCCGCCAAGTGGATGCGCGAGGCGGGCAAGACCGTGGTGATTGATGGCAGCAAGACACAAGAGCCCGACGTGCGGCCCTATTACCGCGAGTTGGCGCCCTATGTGGACGTCCTGATCTGCGGCGAGGGCTTTGGCCGCGCCCTTTCGGGCGGCATCGAGGACCTGTACGAGGCGGGCAGGCGCATCCTGGAGATGGGCCCCCGCATCGTGGTGCAGACCGAGGGCGCCGATGGCAGCTATACCGTCACCAAGGACGAGCAGTTCCACACCCCGGCCTTTGCCTGCGACGTGGTGGATACCACCGGCGCGGGCGATGTGTTCCACGGCGCCTATATCGTGGGGCTGCTGCACGGGTGGGACCTGCGCACCGTGGCGACCTTTTCCACCGCCGTCTCGGCGCTCAAATGCCAGCGCTTGGGCGGGCGCGCCCCCATCCCTACGTTTGCAGAGGTGGTGGCCTACCTGCGCGAGCGCGAGATCGAGCTGCCCTGATCTGCCAACGTTTGGTTGCGAGGAACGAGCCCCCGGCGCAGGCCAGGGGCTCGTCTGCTTTCCCTCGCCTCGCCCTCAGCGGGCCAGGCCGTTGTTGCGGGCAAAGAACTCGGCCTGCAGCGCGGGCGCCGTCTCATCGGCCTTGACGGCGGCGATGAACTCGGCCAGGGCGTCTATCTGGAGCTGGCGCAATCGTCGCCCCTTTTCGGCGCTGGCCGTGCGCGCATCCCCGGCATAGTGCTCCGGGTGGTTGGCATACCAGCTTATGCCCGAGTGATTGGGCGGCAGGTGCGACAGGCGCCCCAGGGGCAACGCGGGCTCGGCGGGCACCCGCTCCATGTGCACCAACTCCGGATAGTTGGCCAGGGTCACGCTGGTCTCGCACTCGCAGGCGTGGCCGTGGAACTCGCTCTCGGTGATCGCGCGCCAGGCGGCCTGGCGCGCGGGCGAGAGGCCCTGGGGCACATACACGGCGTAGGGCTTTTCGCGCCACAGGCTGGTCTGCGCCAAAAACGGGATCAGGGCGTTGTTGCCGCCATGCCCGTTGACGATGATGATCTTGCGAAAGCCATTGCGCCCGATCTCGTCCAGCATGCCCTCCAGCAGGGCCAGCAGCAGCTTGGGCTCGATGGTGATGGTGCCGGGAAAGCAGCGCGCCTCATAGATCTGGCCCAAGTAAAAGGCCGGAAAGACCACGGCGGGCTCACGCTCCGCCGCCAGGCAGGCGATCTTGTGGACGTTCAGGGTGTCGGTGCCCAGGGGCAGGTGCTCGCTATGGCGCTCGATGACGCCCATGGTGAACAGGCAAACCCCCGTCTCTTGAACAGCTTGGGCAAAATCGGCTGAGGTCAGGTTCTCCCATTGCATGTGCGCGCCTCCTTGCGGTAGTATGTGACTGTACGAGATTGTAGCCGAGCAGGGATGCGGTTGTCGAGCGTTGAAGGGAGCAAGCATGGGCGAACGAGTGAGCATGGGGGTTGTGGGCGCGGGCTCGATTGGGATCCGCGCGGCGCTGATGCACCTGAGTCTGGACGATGTGCAGGATCGCGTCTATCTGGCGGCGGTGTGCGATCCGGCGCCGGGGCGCGCCCAGGCCGCCGCCGAGCGCTATGGCGTGCGGGCGCACTATGCGACCTATGAGGAGCTGCTGGCCGATCCGGCAGTGGATGCCGTGACCCTCTGCACGCCCATCGGCATGCACTATGAGCAGGGGATGCAGGCCATTGCGGCGGGCAAACATGTGCATTTCAACAAGACCATGACCGTGGCCAAGGCCGAGGCCGATGACCTGATCGCGGCAGCCAAGCAACGCGGCGTGCATCTGGTGGCCTCGCCGGGGATGATGCTCTGGCCACATAACCAGCGCATCCGCCGCATCGTGCTGGAGGGGCGCCTGGGCGCCCTGGTGTGGGCCGCCACGGGCAGCGCGGGGGTGGCCCAGTACCATCTAGACGAGCAGGTGCGCCAGGGCGACGATCCCCTGAGCAACATTGACCCCTCCTGGTACTTTCGGCGGCCGGGCGGCGGCCCTCAATACGATGTGACGGTTTATTGCCTGCACAATCTGACGGGCATTCTGGGCCCCGCCAGGCGGGTGACGGCCATGTCGGGCCTGGTGATCCCCGAACGGGAGTATCGCGGCGCCAAGATCGCCTGCGACATGGACGATAGCACCCTGCTGTTGGTGGATTTCGGGGGCTCTTTCTACTCATTCGTCTATGGCACCATCACGGGCAAGCTGACCGAGGGCTTTCAGCCCAGCATCTTTGGCACGGCGGGCTCTGTGGTGGGCACCCGTTGGGGCGATCTCGATCTGACCCAGCCCGAGGATCTGATGCCCCACCATGTGGGCGAGCACAAGGTGATGGGCGAGCGGCATGTGTTCGAGGACATGATGCAGCTCGTGGATTGGATCCGCGAGGACAAGCCTTCCCTCGCCAGCGCCGAGCACGCCCGCCACGTGATCGAGATCATCGAGGCGGGCTACCGCGCCGCCGAGACGGGCCAGACCCAGACGCTCACAACCACATTCGAGCCGCTGCCGCTGGATGCCTGTGCGGAGGTATAGGCTACGAGCTATCGTGCACATGAAAAGGCGTTTCTGCGGGATGAGTGTGCTCTCGGCACCAGATTCTGTGGCCTGAAGGCCCTCACCCCCAGCGAAACTCGCCCTAGAGGCGAGTTTCATCTCCCCCCTTTCCCATGCTGGCACGGGAGAGGGGGCGAGGATGCGGGCGCATACATGCGCTTGTTGCGCGTCACGACCGAGGGGGTGAGGGCTAGATCTGCCCTCTGCGTCTTGGCGGCTCCGCGCGAGGCATTCTCCGAGCCGCTTGAGCGAGATACACATTGTCCAGAAAGGGGAGCATGACATGCGCGTTCTCATTACCGGGGCCAGCGGGCGGCTGGCCGAGTGGATCGTCAAGAGCCTGCGCGCCGAGCACGAGCTGGTGCTCTTTTCGCGCACGGCCCCGCCTGCCGACCGCGCCGACCTACCCTGGATCCAGGGCGACCTGAACAGCTATGAGGATTGCTGCCGCGCCGTCGAGGGCGTGCAGGCCATCCAACACCTGGGGGCCGTGCCGTGGCCCAGCGATCACCCCACGCAGCGGGCCGACCGCGAACGCTCGGGCTTGCCGGTGCCGCCCCTGGATGCCACGCTGCACACCAACATCATGGGCACCTACTATCTCGTGCAGGCCGCCGTGCACGCCGGGGTCGAGACGCTGGTGATGGCGGGGTCCAACTGCGCCTTTGGGCATGGCTACCGCATCTCTCAGCGGCCCTTTCCGTTCCAGTACCTGCCGATGGACGAGGAGCACCCCTCGGATGTGGAGGACTCCTACTCGTACTCCAAGCTGGCGGGCGAGGAGTTACTGGCCTCGTACACCCGGGCCTATGGCATCCGCACCTATGTCACGCGCCCGGCGGGAATCTGCCCGCCCAAGCGCCGCCAGGAGATTGCGGCCAACGCGGCGCCCGCCAAAGCGTGGACCGAGTGGCTGTGGGGCTATGTGCCCAGCGAGGACCTGGCCGAGATGCACCGCCTGATCATGCATCAGGCGGGCGACCTGCCGGAGCACCGGGTCTATATCGCCAACGCCCGCGATACCACGGCGCTAGAGCCCACCCGCGAACTGATCGAGCGCTTCCGGCCCGATCTGTTGCCCCTGGCGGACAAGCTGGCCGGCCACGCCGCGTTCATCACGACGGCGCGGGCCGAGCACGAGCTGGGCTGGCGCTCGGCCCGGACTTGGCGCGAGTATCTGTAGGCGCAAAGAGATAAAGAAAACGAGGGGCAAGAGCCCCTCGTTTGTCGTGAGCATGTGCGCCGCGAGCAGCTATGCCTCGACGCGGACCTTGGTGCCGCGCAGTTCGGCCTCTAGCTCGGGCTCAATTTCCGCCAGCAGGGCGTCTAGCTCCTCGTCGCCATAGGAGGTGACGCGGCCCGTATCGTCCTCGTGCTGAATCACGTCGCTGACCAAAAGAGGGGGCTCCTGCCCCCTCTTTCTTCTCTCTACGCCTCGACGCGGACCTTGGTACCGCGCAGTTCGGCCTCTAGCTCGGGCTCAATTTCCGCCAGCAGGGCGTCTAGCTCTTCGTCGCCATAGGAGGTGACGCGGCCCGTATCGTACTCGCGCTGGATCATGTCGTTGATGTGGGCCAGGCGCGGGTCGCGCTTGTCCAGCGGATAGTCGGCGGGCAGCCCATAGTAGCTGTTGATCCAATGCAGCAGCCCCGCAGCGCCGGAGCCCTGGCCCACCAGCACGCGGATGGGTCGCCGCAAGAGCGCCTCGGTGTCAAAGGCGGTATAGACCTCCGGGTCCTTGAGCAGTCCGTCGGCATGGATGCCCGCGCGGGTGGTGTTGAAATCCTCGCCCACGAACGGCGTCATCGGGGGGATTCTGTAACCCAGCTCTTTCTCATAATAGTGGGCGATCTCGGAGATCACCTCGGAGCGCATGCCATCCAGGGTGCCGCGCAGAGAGGCGTACTCGAATACCATCGCCTCCAGCGGGGTGTTGCCCGTGCGCTCGCCAAAGCCCAGCAAGGTGCAGTTGGCGGCGGCGATGCCATACAGCCAGGCGGTGCCGGCGTTGGCCACGGCCTTGCCGAAATCGTTGTGGCCGTGCCATTCGAGCAGCTCGCTATCGAAACCAGCATGGTGGCGCAGGCCATAGGCGATGCCCGGCACGCTGCGGGGCAGGGCCACGCCGGGGTAGCTCACGCCCAGGCCCAGTGTGTCGCAGGCGCGGATCTTGATGGCGATGCCGCTCTCGTCGGCCAGCTTTTTCAACTCTAGCGCCAGAGGCACCACAAAGCCGTAAAAGTCGGCCCGGGTAATATCCTCCAGGTGCACCCGAGGCTTGACCCCGATGGCCAGGGCGTCCTTGACCACGCCCAGGAACTGGTCCATGGCCTGGCCGCGGCTCATGTTCAGCTTGCTAAAGATGTGATAGTCAGAGCAGCTACACAGGATGCCCGTTTCCTCGATGCCGATATCTTTGACGAGCTGGAAATCCTTCTTGGTGGCGCGGATCCAACTGGTGATCTCGGGATAGCGGTAGCCCAGGGCGCGGCAGGCATCCAGGGCGGCGCGGTCGCGGTCGCTATAGAGAAAGAACTCGGACTGGCGGATGATGCCCTGGGGTCCGCCCAGCTCGTGCATGAACTGGTACAGCCGCGCGACCTGCTCGACGGTGTAGGGGGCGCGGGCCTGCTGGCCATCGCGAAAGGTCGTGTCGGTGATCCAAATGTAGTCGGGCGGATGCATCGGCACGTGGCGATGGTTGAACGGGATCTTGGGCACCTCGTCATAGGTGTAGAGGAGACGGTAGAGGTTCGGGCTGGCCACATCCTGCAGGGCGTACTTGTACTCGGTCTGATGGAGCGTATTGGTTCTCTTGCTGAACTCTAGCATCTTGCCTCCTCGTACTCAGTTGACGCGATATGGTGTGCGCTTGCCCGCAAGGGGCCCCAATGTAGCAAAAAAGCCAGTCTCCCGGGGGATCACTGGCTTGGTCTTCGTTGACGCTGGGTACGCCAAATTACCCGGGGGGATGGAGCGAATCCTCTTCCGGCCTCCTGGGGCTCTGGTTGCGAGCAGCCATTCGGATCGACATGTGGCGCACCTATCTAGAAAAAAAGAGCGAGGACGCCTTTGCGGGGCATCCTCGCCACACTGGACAGATACTAACATAAAGGCGGGCGGACGTCAAAAGAGCGGCGCGCGGCTCACACCCGATGCGCGCTGATATAGTCCCAATCCAGGTCTAGCCCCAGGCCGGGCGCCTGGGGCAGCGCCACGCAGCCCTCGGCGTCAATATCGTCCACGCGGCTGGCCAGCCAGGGCTGGGCGGCCTCATAGTCATAATGGGGGTGCAACAGGCCCCGCTCATAGTACTCGCCGGGGATCGACATGGCCCCCAGGGCGTGCAGGTTGCCGTGGCCGCCGCCGTGCACCTCCATCGAGACGCCGTGGGCCTCGCACAGGTGGGCGCATTTCAGCAGCGGCGTCAGCCCGCCCAGGTGCACGTCATAGCGGCTGATGTCGCTGGCGCGGCTCACGATCCACTCGGCGCGGTTATAGAACAGGCCGCCCGCCGTTTCGGGGCCCACCACCGGGATATCCAGCTCGGCCGTCAGCCAGACATAGGCCGACATGCTGTGCTCGTTCATTGGCTCCTCGAACCAGTGATAGCCCAGCTCCTCCAGGGCGCGCCCGATGTAGAGGGCCTCGGTGCGAGAATAATCATGGTGGCAATCCAGCATCAGGTCAATCTCTGGGCCCACGCGGGCGCGCACGGCGGCGCAGGCCGCCACATCGCGGCGCGGATCGGGGCCCAGGGGCGCCATCCAGGTGTGCAGCTTATAAGCGCGGTAGCCCTGGGCCACGCAGGCCTCGGCGAAATCGGCATAGGCGGCGGGGCTATCCAGCCCGCCGGGGATGTCGTCGCCGCACATGGTGCTGGCATAGGCGGGGACACGGTCGCGATAGGCGCCGATTAGCTTGTAGACGGGCAACCCCGCCGCCTTGCCCGCAATGTCCCACAGGGCCAGGTCCAGGGCGCCGATGTAGCGATCGTGCAGGGGCGGGCCATAGAGGCGCTGGAACTGGCGCAGGCGCTGCCAGATGCGCTCGCGGTAGAGCGGGTCCTCGCCCAGGAGCACCTGGCGCGCCGGGCCGAGCATGGTGGGCGACCCGCCCACGGCATAGCCGCTGAGGCCCTCGTCGGTGGCAATGTGCACCAGGCTCCCGATCTCCTCGTGAGAGGGCCCCGGGTGGCCGTGGCCCTCGGCGTCGCGCACCTGGTGGGATAGGTAGGTAAAGTGGATCAGCTCGATGTCGGTGATCTTCATGGCGGCTCCTTTCAAGTGCGTGGCTGCCGCGGGCCGCTGGTTGGGGCACGACCGGTCTCGCGCCAGGGCGCGGTTGGCCCGCCTAATCGGCGGGTTGGGGCACGGCATGCCGCTAGTTGGGGCACGGCATGCCGTGCCCCGACGATGGTCGTCTGGCTTGCGCTGGCAGCGCTCCTAGCCCTCCAGCGGATAGGCCCCGTTCTCGGCCAGGTATTCGGTGACCCAGGCGATGCGCCCGATGACCGAATCGGGCATCACATTGTCCGAGACGCCCAGACAAAAGGCATCGCCCGGCGCTACCGTGCGCAGGATATACTTGACGGTTTCCTGAAAAGTCTCCTCGGTTACATATGGCGCCAGCAGCGCCGAGGGCAGCCCGCCCCAGATGACGACCCGGTTGCCCAGCACGGCGCGGGCGCGCTCCAGGGTCAGGGGAACCATAGGCGCGGTGACGAAACACTCTAGCAGGTCCCAGCCCGCCTCCAGGATCAGCTCCAGGATGGCCGATGTGTCATAATCGGCGTGCATGGCCACGAACTTGTCGCTCGCGTGCATCAACGGCATGAACTCGCGATAGTAGGGCAGGATGTAGCGCCCAAAGTAGCGCGGCGGCGTGAACTGGGACGAGAGGTGCGCCCCGTGCAGCAGGAACCGGGCAGGCGACTTGGCGATGACCGGCCAAAGGCGCTCGCGCTCTACCTCCGCCATCAGGCCCAGCAGCCGCTCCACCGTGGCGGGGAAATCGGCCAGATGGAAGAACCCGTGCTCGTACCCGGCCAGGTTCTCCAGCCAGTTGTGAAAGGGCACGTCGCCCACCGAGACCATGGGCAGGCCATCGTCGCCGATCTCGGCGTCATAGCGCTCGTACGCCTCGTAATCGGGGCGCCAGTGGGTGTGCTCGACGACCCATTCCCAGATGCGATAGTCGTCCTCATCCTTGAGGGGGTACTCGACGATGCGCCCCGGCAGCCCCTGGCGCTCCAGCTCGTCGGAATAGCGGATGACGCGCTGCAGGCGGCCCACGGGCGTCACATACTCGGTGATCTCGCGGTTCCCGTCGCGCCGGATCTCTAGCGCGAGCCCCTGGCACTCGCTCTGCATAGTATTGCCATCGCGGGCGGGGCAGGCCACCCCCAGGGCGCGCTCCACTTGGCGCAGCGAGAGGCCCTCATATTCGGGCGGCAGGCTGCTCGTCAGGCGGCGGGCGTTGTACCACAGGGCCAGGCGCGGGCTCCACGGGATGCGGTCGGGCGAGCGGCCCTCCAGCACGGCCAACATGCGCTCTCGGTGGTTCATGGGACCTCCGTGGTTGCGTGGGAACGTGCAAACGTTCGCACGACGGCGATGCTAACCCTTGAGCTGCTTGATCAGGTCGTTGCAGGCGTTGGCGAAAATGCCCACGTCTACGCCTACAGACATATACTGGACGCCCACATCCGCCCAACGGCGCGCGGTTTCGGCGTTGGCGGCGAAAGTGCCGGCGGCCTTGCCCGCCGCGCGAATCTTGACCACGGCCTCTTCCATGCCCGCCACCACCCGGGGGTCGTTCACCTGGCCGGGGATGCCGTAGGATTGGGAGAGGTCGTAGGGGCCGAGAAAGACCACGTCAATCTGGGGCACCGTCACGATCTCTTGCAGGTTTTCCAGGCCGCGAATGCCCTCGATGTGGATAATGACGATCTGCTCGGCGTTGAGGCCATCGGTGAGGCCCTGGGTGCCGTGGACGACATAATCGCCCGCGCGGGTAAAGAGCGAGATACCGCGCATGCCCAGGGGCGCGTATTTGGCCGCGCGCACCACGGCCTCGGCCTGCTCGCGGGTCTCGATCTGGGGCACCTGGACGCCCGCCGAGCCGATATCCAGGGCGCGCTGGATCTGGGGCGGGTCGTTCTTGCGCACCCGCACGATGGGGTCCAGCCCGGCCAGTTGCCCGGCGCGGCAGAGGTCTTCGGCTGTCTCGGTGGAGAGGGGCCCGTGCTCCATATCCACGATGGCGAAATCAAAGCCCGCCAGCCCCACGATCTCGATGAACGAGGCGTGGCTGCAATTCACAAAGGGGCCGTAGACGATCTCGCCCGCGGCGAGCTTGCGTTTGAGCTGGTTGACGCGCATGGGTAGCATCCTTTCTGGGTGATCGCGATTCTGTGCCCGAGTCTAGGCGGACGGGCGGGCGGCGTCAAGCGCAGGCGCACGCGGCCCTTACCCCTCCGTCGAGCGGCGCACACGTAAGGCTTGCGTGTAACTTGCCCTTGACATACCATGTGCCCAGCATGAGCACAACAGAGAGGAGCATCACGCGATGAGACTCGGGTATCTGATGCCATTGACGGTGGAGCATATCGCCGCAGCGCGACGCCTGGGCTATGACGCGCTGGAGGCCAACGTGGGCTGGCTGGATGGCCCCGGCATGGGCGAGCTGGAGCAAGACCTGCCGGCCATCAAGGAGGCCCTGGCCGAGCACAGCATTGCCGTCACGGCAGTGGCCATCTATGGGGGCGCCGTCGAGGTTCCCGCCGAGGCCGCCATCGCCTATTACAGGCGGGCCATGGAGGCGGCCCTGGCCCTGGATTGCCGCGTGGTGGCAGGCATGACGGGGCGCGACAACGCCCTCACCATTGAGGAGAACCTGCCCCTCTTTGCCGAGCGGTTCGATCCCATCGCGCGCATGGCGGGCGACCTGGGGGTGCGCATCGCCTTTGAGCCCTGGCCCGGCCGCGTCACCGGCTATGGCCCCTACCGCTGGACCAACATGGCCACCTGTCCCGCGCTCTACGACCGGCTGTTCGATGCGGTGCCCCGCCCGGCCCTGGGCATCGAGTACGACGCCTCTCACTATTACTGGCAGGGCATTGACCACTTGCAGGTCTGGCGGGACTATGCCGAGCGCATCTATCACGTCCACGCCAAGGATATCATCGTGGATCGGGCGCTGCTCAAGCGCTGCGGCGTCCACGGGGCGGATTGGTGGCGCTTTGTGATCCCCGGCCTGGGCGTGATTGATTGGCCTGCCCTGTTCGAGGCGGTCAAGGAATCGGGCTATGCGGGCGACATGGTGGTGGAGCACGAGGACCGCACCTACATGGGCAACCGCTGGAACGAGGGCCTGACCCTAGGGCTCAAGACGCTGCGGCCGTTTGTGTGAGGAGAGGGCTATCTCGCCGACGCTATGGAGACCAAGGAGGGCTGGCTGCGCTGAGGGGCATACGGTCCCAGACGTGCAGTGAACCTGTGGGAGGGCAGGGATGGGTCTTGGTCGAATATGCAAGCTGTTGCTCATTTCTGTGACTTTGCTGATCCTGGTCACTGGCTGCCGCCCATCGCCATTTGAGGAGGCAAGACAACTCGTACCTATCGGCACGCGGCGCGACGATGCCATCCGGATACTGGGCGAGACCGCATGGTATCATCAGCCTTGCCCTCTGGCTGTCTCCATTGATGATCTGTTCTTCTTTGGCAGTCGCAAGTATGACAAGGCGGATGTGGTCATTGTGAGTAGCGAACCCATAGATGACATATACGTGGTCTATCTTGTCAGTAGCTTTGAGCCCTATGCCTGGCACACTGCCTATCGCGACTGCCTTCAGCGAGACATGTTCGAGGATTAGCGGCTAGGTCATGGCGAGAGATCTGTCCGCGATTCTTGTGTCGCCCGGCGGGAGGGCCGCGAAGGCTTGTGATCTGCTGGGACCTAGACTACCTCTTGAGGCGGCTCCGCGCTTGGCATGCGTTCGCGCCTTTTCGCGCGCCACGCCCTTGACTTTGCCTGGGCCCTATGGTAAGAACAATCCGTACGTCTCCGTCCGACCAATATCTGGAGATGCAAAGGAGTCTAGCATGTCAACGGTCAGAATCGGGTTTGTTCCGGCCAAGCGCGATAGCCGCGCGTATAGCGATGCGTGGGCCATGGAGATGAAACGGCGCACGATCGAGGCCCTCGCCGATGTGCCCGGATTGGAGATCGTCACACCGGATGAGGAACTGACCCAGGCCGGCACGGTGCGCAACGACGATGACGCCCGCAAGGTGATCAAGCTGTTCAAGGAAAGGGATGTAGCCGGCATCCTCATCGGTGGGATGGACTTTTCCGACGAGATCTCGGCCTGCATGGTGGCAGAGGGACTTCCCGGCGTTCCGGTGCTGGTGTTTGCCACAGAGGAATCGCCCGAGCTCTACCTGCCGACGATGGGAGCGCAAACAAGCGACTCGTTCTGCGGTACCCTGTCCATCGCCTCGGGGCTCTATCGCCGCAAGATCGCCTATCGTTTCTATGGCATATGCAACCCGGAGGACGCGGCCTTTGTGGCCGCCGTCGAGAGCTTTGTGCGCACCTGCGCCGTGGTGCGGGCTTTTCGCGGCGCCTACATCGGCCAGATTGGGCCGCGCCCTGCCGCTTTCGAGACCTGCTCCATTGATGAAAAGAATCTCCTCTCCAACTATGGCATCCGCGTGATTCCCATGGAGACGGTGCGGCTGCAGAGCGCTGTGGAGGCCCTGCCCGCTGATGATCCAGACGTGGCAGCGGTGGTAGACGCGATCAAGGCCGAGGCCGATACGTCGGGTATTCCGGCGGAGCGGCTCGCGCAGATCGCCCAGGTAGAGGTCGTCGTCAAGCGCTGGGCAAAGGAAAAGCAGTTGGTGGGCGTAGGCGCCGGTTTTTCGGTGCCGCCCTATGTGCAGGGCCGCCTGACCGATCAGTCCATCATGGTGGGCTTTGAGGTGGACATCATGGGCTGCCTGGCCATGCTGATGCAATACGAGGCCGCGTTGCGAGAGGAGGCGCCCTTCCTGACCGACTGGAACCTCAAGCACCCCCTGCACGACGACGTCTTTTTGGCCTGGCATGTCGGCAATGCGCCCCCCTCGATGGCGTCGAGTCCCGTCCTTCTCGATCAGCGGGGCATGCCCCACTTTAAACTGCGCTCCGGCGAGGTGACCTTTGCCCGTCTGGAGCAGTACGATGACGAATACAAGATGCTCCTGGCCAGCGGCACGGCGCTGGAGGAGGGCGCCCCCGAGGAGGCGCGCTTTACCTGGGCTTGGGTCGAGGTGGATGATCTGGCCAAGCTCTATACGACCATCGGTAACAACGGCTTTGTGCACCACGCCAGCATGATCTATGGCGACCAGCGTCAAGCGCTGGTGGATGCCTGCTACTTCTTAGGGATCGAGGTCGTCGAGGTCTAGCCAGATCGTTGACCTAAACGAGCGACATGCTGCCGCAAAAGCGCCCACGCCGAGAGCTTGCTCGGCGTGGGCGTCGCCCTAGTGAACGAGGGGGGCAGGGGCAACGGCGGCCAGTGGCGCTGTGAGAGGCCCTCCCGTACAGAGCCTCCCCCCCTACTCCATCACACACCCCCGGCTCGCCGGGCCCACCATGCGCCGGTAGCGCTCCAGTAGGCTGCCCGGCGCCAGGGCGGTGCTCTCGGGCAGGCGCCAGGCCGCGCGGCGCGCCGCCAGCTCGCCTTCCTCCACCAGCAGCGTCAGCTCGCCCGCCGGGATGTCAATGCGCACCATGTCGCCCTCCTGCACCAGGGCCAACGGCCCGCCCAGGTAGGCCTCGGGGGTGATGTGGCCCACGCAGGCCCCCTGGGTGGCGCCCGAAAAGCGCCCATCGGTGACCAGGGCCGTCGTGCGCCCCAGCCCCATGCCGATCAGGGCCGAGGTGGGCATCAGCATCTCGCGCATGCCGGGGCCGCCCTTGGGCCCCTCGTAGCGGATTACCACCACGTCGCCGGGGCCGATGCCGCCGCCCAGGATCGCCTCCAGCGCGGGCTCCTCCCGATCAAAGACCCGGGCCGGGCCGGTATGCGCCAGCATCTCCTCTGCCACCGCCGAGCTCTTGATCACCGCGCCCTCAGGGGCCAGGTTGCCGTACAGGATCGCCAGGCCGCCCTCGCGGCGGATCGGGTCGCCCACAGGATGGATCACGTCAGCATCGCGCACCGTCCGGCCCGTGACGTTCTCCGCCATCGTGCGGCCCGTGGCGGTCAGACAGTCGCCGGCGGCCAAGCCGTGGGTCAGCAGCTCGGCCAGCAGCGCAGGCACGCCCCCGGCGTCGTACAGGTCGCGGGGAAAGTGCGTTCCGGCGGGCTTGAGCAGGGCCAATTGGGGCGTGCGGCGGGCGCTGGCCGCGAAATCATCCAGGGTCAGCGCGATCCCTGCCTCGTGGGCGATGGCGGGCAGGTGCAGGGCCGTGTTGGTCGAGCCGCCGATGGCCATCTCCACCGCCAGGGCGTTCTCGAGCGCAGCGCGGGTCAGGATGTCGCGGGGGCGGATGCTGGTGGCGTGCAGGGCCACGATCTGGCGGCCGCTGGCGCGGGCCAGGGCCAGCCGCGCCCCGTGGGTGGCAGGGATCAGCGCCGCATCGGGCAGGGTCATGCCCAGGGCCTCGGCCATGATGGTCATGGTGTTGGCGGTGCCCAGCATGTTGCAGGAGCCCGGGCCGGGGCAGGCCGTGCGGGCGAACTGCTCCAGCTCTGCCTCGGTCATCAGGCCGCGCACCACCCGCGCCTCGGCCTCCATCAGGTCGGTATAGCCTGCCGGTTCGTCGCCGTGGCAGCCCGTGTCCATGGGGCCGCCGGTGACCACGATGGCGGGCACGTTCAGCCGCGCCGCCGCCATCAGCATCCCCGGCGTGATCTTGTCGCAGTTGGTCAGCAACACCAGGGCATCCAGCGCGTGGGCCGTCATCATCGCCTCGATGGAATCGGCGATCAGCTCGCGGCTGGGCATCGGCATGCGCATGCCGTCCAGGCCGGTGCACAGTCCGTCGCAAATGGCGATGGAGGGGAACTCGAAGGGGACGCCGCCCGCCTCCGCGATGCCCTGCTTGGCGGCCTGGCAGAGGGGCTGCAAGTGCACATGCCCCGGCACCAGCTCGTTGAACGAGTTGACCACGCCGATCAGGGGGCGCCCCAGGTCCTCGGGGCGCAGGCCCATGGCGTAGAGCAGGGCGCGATGGGTGGTGCGCTGGAGCCCACGGGTCATGGCGTCGCTGCGCAGCGGGCCGGACTGGTTGGCATCTGGTGACATGGGCGACCTCTTTGGTGACATAATAGAGATCGCGGCGCGCCGGTGTGACGCGCCGCGATGGGCTGAACGGGATAGCTACGACTCGCCGACGCCCAGCTCTTGCTTGCACCAGGCGACGCTGCGCTCCAGGTCAATGCGCTGCTGCACGGCCAGGGCGGCCTGGTACTCGGGCGGCAGGTCGCGCCCGGCTGCGGTCAGGCAGGGCCGGATGTAGGGCTCGCCATAGCGCACCAGCTTTTCAAAGCGGGCAAACTCGCGGGCCGGCGTCTCGGGGTACATCTTCCAGTAGGCCGAGTCGTCCTCCAGGTAATCCAGCACCCGGGGCGGCGCCGCTGTGATGATCTCCAGGCTGAACGGCACGTTGGGGCAGGCCGCGATGAATTGCTTGGCCCACGCGCGGATGTCAATGTTGCCATCGCCCATGGCGACCCACTGCACCGAGGCGCCCGTTTTGTGCTGCCAGACGGCGGTGTCGCGGATGTGGCTGGTGACGATATAAGGCGCCAGGGCGTCTAGGGTGACAAAGGGGCTCTCGCCCGCCCAGAGGGGGTTGCCCGAATCAATGCAGGCGCCCACATACTCGGGGCCGGCGGCGGCGATCAGGGCCGCCAGCTCGCTGCCGTGAAAGTCGCCCGCGTGGTTCTCCAGCGCCAGCTTGATGCCCAGATCCATACACTGGCTGCGCACGGCGCGGCAGGTGGCGATGGTGTTCTCGATGTGGCCCTCAAAGGGCAGCTCGGTCTGCCGGTCGGCAGCGGAGCCCTGGACGCAGCGCAGGATCGGCGAGCCTAGCTTGTCGGCCACGTGCAGCATCTGGCGCACCTGCTCCACCGCCGAGCCCATGGAGCGGTCAAAGATGGTGGCGGATTCGCAGATGGAGAGCATGCCCACCTCAATGACCAGCCCCAACTCGTCGGCGCGGGCCTTGACGCGATCCAGATAGTCATCCTCCAGGCTCTGGAAGGGGCTCAGGTCCGAAAAGTGCACCAGATCGAGCCCGATCTGCTTGGAGTAATCCATGAGCTGAAAGGCATCCCAGCCCTGGGAGCGTACGGTGTAAATGTCCATACCGAGTTTCATGGTCGTGTGTCTCCTGTGTGACTGTCAGTTCCTTGGGCAAAGACAAGCTTTGCCCCTACTACAATTGCCCTCACCCCGGCGTGCCTGGATTCGCACGCGGGCTCGGTTCGTCGGGGTGAGGGCTGCGCTGCTTTTCCGAACGATCCTAGTAGGCCACCTCGATGCGGCGGCCCGTCTCGGCAGACTCTAGCACGGCATCGGCCACGGCCAAGGCGCGATAGCCATCCTCGAACGTGGCGCCATAGGGCGCGATGGGCTCGCCCGTGACGATGGCCGTCAGCAGGTGGTTGATCTCGCCCACAAAGCTGTGCTCCCAGCCGATGATGTGGCCATGGGGCCACCAGAACTGGTAGAACGGGTGGTTGCGCTCGGTGACCGAGACATTGGCAAAGCCCTGGAGCGTGTCCGGCGCGCCCTCGCGCAGGTAGACCTGCAGCTCGTTCAGGCGCTCCAGGTCGAACACGACGCTGGCCTTGGAGCCGTTGATCTCGAAGGTATTCTGGTTCTTGCGGCCCGTGGCCACTTTGCTGGCCTCGATGGTGCCGAGTGCGCCGTTGGCAAAAGACACGGTCGAGACGAACACGTCGTCGGTGGTCACCCGGCCCATCTCGCCGGGGCGCTCGGCGATGGGGCGCTCGGTGACAAAGGTCTGGGTCATGGCCGTCAGGGACGTGATCTCGCCCACGAGAAAGCGCGCCAGGTCAATGATGTGCACGCCGATATCGCCCAGGGCGCCATAGCCGCCCCGGCTGCGGTCGTGCCGCCAGGTGTAGGGCCGCTCGGCAATGTCGCCGCCCTCTTGCAGGTAGCAGCCCCGGAAGGAATAGACGCGCCCGATGACGTCCTGCTCGATCAGGTCGCGCACAAAGCGCACGGCGGGCACAAAGCGATAGTTGAAACCGGTGGCGTGCACCACCCCCGCGGCCTCGGCAGCCTGCCACATGCGCTTGGCGTCGGCGGCATTGGGCGCCAGGGGCTTTTCGCAGAGCACGTGCTTGCCGGCGGCGATGGCCGCCAGGGTCGGCTCTACATGGGCGTTGGCCGAGGCGCAGTTGTCGAACAACTGGATGCGCGGGTCGGCCAGCATGGCCTCCAATTCGGTGTAATAGCCCTCATAGCCCAGCCGCAGGGCCATCTCGGCCACGGCCTCTTGGGTGCGGCCACACATGGCGATCAGCCGAGGGCGCGCCACAGGCGGCCAGAAGAACTGGGGCTGGCGGTGGTAGGCGTTCGAGTGGGCGCGGCCCATAAAGCGGTAGCCCAGTACCCCCACGCCGACCTCGGCCCCTGGCAGAGCGCCCCTGTCTACGGGAACAAAGCCCGGATACGCGGTCATCTTGCTGTAACCTCCTTTTGCGGTGTGATGGGGGCATTATACACGAACTGGGCAACAGGCGTCATCTGGCGGAGCAGGGGGTATCTTGGGCCACAGTCTGGGTGAATCGGCAGATGACGAGTTGCGGGTCGCATGCAGCTTCCGTCTCTGTCTGCTCTACCGAACAAACAGAACGGCCCCTTTCCGTGTGTGGAAAGGGGCCGCTTGGCGCCAGTTGGCGCTGGATCAGGCCAACCAGCGAACCACCGTCGGCGCGATGTAGTACAGGCCAAAGATGATCGCCTGGATCAGCGTTGTGATGCCAAACTGCTTGGCCAGAATCCCGGCGCTCTTGGCCTTGGTGTAGCGCTCGATCAACAGGATGTACCACACCAGCCACGTGATCCCCAGGGCAAAGAACGATATGATCGAGATGAGCCTGGTCTGGCCCAGATACTCTGTCGTGTGCATGGGGTCCAACGGCACCACCACAGGGGTGATGATGCGGACCGTCTCCCATGCCGCGAACAACGCCAAGACTCCGATCGCAAAGGATACAATCCACAGAACATATCCCCGCACCTTGAGCCACAGCGGTTCCTTTAGGTCAGGCGACATGGGGTACCTTTCCATCTCTGCCTACCCTGCCACGCCGCGGAGCGACAGCTCTTGAGCGCGGTGGCATTTGACCCAGTGCTGTGGCTCCGTCTCAAGCAACTCGGGCTCTTCGACCTTGCACAGATCAATGCAGTATCGGCAGCGCGGATGGAAATAGCAGCCTGAAGGCGGGTTGGCCGGGTTGGCGACCTCGCCCTCTAGCACGATGCGGCGCTTGACGGCGCGCGGGTCGGGCTTGGGCACCGAGGACATGAGCGCCTCGGTGTAGGGATGCAGCGGGTGATAGTAGAGGTTCTCGGTGGACGCCATCTCCACGAGCTTGCCGACGTACATGACCGCCACGCGGTCCGAGATGTGCTCTACCACGCTCAAGTCGTGGGCCACGAACAGGTAGGTGAGGCCGAACTCTTGCTGGAGGTCTTGCAGCAGGTTGAGCACCTGTGCCTGGATGGACACATCCAGAGCCGAGACGGGCTCATCGGCCACGATAAAGCGCGGGTTCAGGGCCAGTGCGCGGGCGATGCCGATGCGCTGGCGCTGGCCGCCGGAGAAAGCGTGCGGGTAGCGGCGCATGTACTCGGGGCGCAGCCCCACGACGCGCAACAGGTCCGCCACGCGCTCTTCCAGCTCGGTACCCCTGGCCACCTTGTTGACCGATAGCGGCTCGCCCACGATCTGGAGCAGCGTCATACGCGGGTTCAGCGACGAGTAGGGGTCCTGGAAGATCATCTGGATCTCCCTGCGGAGGTCCTTCATATCGTGCTTTTCCAGCTCAGGGATGTTCACCGTCTCGCCGTTGGCGCTGGTATAGAGCACCTCGCCGCTGGTAGGCTCGATGGCCCGCATGATGCAGCGGCCGGTGGTCGTCTTGCCGCAGCCGCTCTCGCCCACCAGGCCCAGCGTCTCGCGCTCGCGGATATGAAAGCTGACGCCATCCACCGCGCGCACAGCGCCGATGGTGGTCTTGAGCATGCCACGCCTGATCGGAAAGTGTTTGACCAGGTTGTTGACGCGCAGCAGCATGTGGTTGGTGTTTTCTGTCATTGTAGAGTTCCTCTCCATCACTCGCCGTACTCGGAGTACAGGAAGCACCTGACCTTGTGCCCTTCCTCGACCGTATAGTTGGGTACGTCCTGCACGTTACACACGCCAGGCATAAAGCTCGCGCAACGCGGGTGGAACGGGCACCCCGGGGGTAGGTTGTACGGGTCAGGTACGACGCCCTTGATGGACTCGAGGCGCTCGCTCTTTTTCTGGCCCAGGCGAGGGATCGAGTTCAGCAGCGCGCGCGTGTAGGGGTGTTTGGGGTCGTAGAACAGCGTATCCACGTCTGCCATCTCGACGACCTTGCCCATGTACATAACCGCGACGCGCTTGGTCATCTCGGCGATGACGCCCAGGTCGTGGGTGATGAACATGATGGCCATGCCCAAGTCTTGCTGTAGGTCGCGCATGAGCTGCAGAATCTGCGCTTCGGTGGTTACATCCAGCGCCGTGGTGGGCTCATCGGCGATGAGCAGGCTGGGGCTGCACGAAAGCGCCATGGCGATCATGCCTCTCTGGCGCATACCGCCCGAGAGCTGGTGCGGATAGTTATCCACCGTGATCTCTGGCTGAGGCATACCCACACGGCGCAGCATGTCAATGGCGCGCCGCCGGGCTTCGTCGTCATCCACTTCTTGGTGCAGGATGATGGCCTCCATGATCTGCTGGCCGATGGTGTGCACCGGGCTCAGCGACGTCATCGGCTCCTGGAAGACCATCGAGATCTCGCCGCCTCGGATGGCGCGAATCTCGTCACCGCGAGGATGGAGTTCCGTCAGGTTGACGGCTTCCTGGACTTCGGTGCCATCGCTGCGCTCGCTGTAGCGATAGTAGATGATCTCCCCTTCGACGATCTCGCCCGGGTTGGGGACGATGCGCAAGACCGACTGACCGGTTACGCTCTTGCCGCAACCGCTCTCGCCTACTACACCAAGGGCTTCGCCGCGCTTGATGTCAAAGTCGGCGCCGTCAATCGCGTGGACGGTACCTTCCTCGAGGAAAAAGTAGGTTTTGAGATTCCGCACTTCCAGAAGCATCTGGTCTTGGTTCATGAAAGTCTCCTGATTAGACCTGTAGGTGGGCTCTAGCATCCTGCTGCAAAAGTACGCTCCGTTGTGTCACTGCGACTCTGTCTACCGGCATTGGCGCCCTGCGAACCGGGCCCTGCATGCGGGCCTGCCAACGGCTACGGACCTGAACCCAACTGACTGATACGCAACATACTCGATTCGCCCCACAACTGCAAGCGCGGACTTGTGCTTACGGCTGTGGGGGCAAAGCTAGCTCAGGCCGCCTGCCTGCCACAGTTTGTCCATGTAAAAGGCCGCGAGCTTGGCGGCTTCCAGTGGATCCTCAATGGCATTGATGCGCTTGCTGAACGGCTCAGGTGTGACAGGGCCATCGTAACCCATTGCTGCGAGCTTGTGCATAAAGCCGGGCAGATCAATGACGCATGTCTCCATGGGGAGCCTGCGGTCGTTGTCCATCTGCTCCTCTAGCGCGAGCCCTTCAGGGGCGTCGTTCACATGTACGGTAACGACGTCCTTGGCAGTGATCTTGTCGAGATCATCGTTACTGCCGCCGGAAGTATACAGGTGCCAGGCATCCAACAGCAATCCGACGTTGCCGGTGCCGATCTTGGCCGCCATGTCCATCATCCCATCGAGGGTATAGATGAACTCGTACTTGCGGCGGGCGCGGCTGGTCGCGGGGCCGATGAATTCGATCCCCAGGCTGCAACCGTGCTCGGCCAGGATCTCGGCGATAGGCCGAAAGCGATCCATATGCCAGCGCAGGTTCTCCTCAAACTGGCGCTCGTCGGAAGAGGGCGGGCACCAAGTAGCAGTGCGGGTGCAGCCCAACTCTCGGCCCAAGGCGGCCAATTGCGGAAGATCCTCGAGATCCTGCTGCCACTGCTCCTGGTCGAGCCATCGCACGGGCAGACCCCACTGGCCCGGCCGCACGCCGGCGCTCTCGAATAGGCTCTTGACGTATTCGAGGCCCTGGCTCTCGACCAGCTCGGCAGCCTCGCGGATGCTAAAGTCAATCCCGCCAAACCCGCTCTTGGCGGCCAGCGTGATCGCTTCGGCAAGGGAGCAGTTGCGAATGCCGATGGCTCCCGGACTCAGGTTCTTGAACATCTGATCTCTCCTCAGCGTACCGTTGTAAAGGGCTCTGCGGTCCGGATGACCTTGCGCCTTTTCTGTGATCCTCTCTCCGGCTTGCCGTATGCCTACCTTTGCCAGAGAGGGGCGCCATCCTGATCGTAGTACAAGGCCTGCCCTGGCAATAACGGCCTGGGCAGGCCCTGTCTCTCATGCCTACACCTTGTAGGGGTCGGCTGCGTCACGCAGGCCGTCACCCATAAAGTTGAAGGCTAGCACGGTAAAGACCACGAAAGCGCCAGGGTACATGATCCACGGATAGGTTGCCACCGTGCGGATGTTGGTGGCCTGCTGCAAGAGCACGCCCCAACTCACCACCGGCGGCCGCAACCCAAGCCCGAGAAAGCTCAGCGAAGTCTCGCCCAGGATCATGCCCGGGATGGCCAGGGTCATGTGCACGATCAGGTAGCTCATAAAGGAGGGCAGCAGGTGTCTCGTGATGATGCGAAAGTCACTAGAGCCAGACAATCTGGCCGCCATCACAAAATCCTCGCCGCTGGTCTCGAGCAGCTTGCCGCGCACGATGCGGGCCAAGCCGCACCAGCCGTGCAGCGAGAGGATCAGGGTGATGGCAAAGTAGACCTGGATCGCATTCCACGATGCCGGCACCGCAGCGCTCAGCGCCATCCACAGCGGGATCGTCGGAATCGAGATCAGGAACTCGATGGCGCGCTGGATGATGGTATCGGTGACGCCGCCATAGTAGCCCGAGACGCCCCCGAGGAGGGCCCCCAGGATAAAGCTACTGACAACGCCGATGAGTCCGATGGAGAGCGAGATCGCGCCGCCATACATGGCCCGCGAAAGCAGGTCGCGCCCCAGTTCATCGGTGCCGATGAGAAAGATCGTGCCGGGGGCATCAACACCGAACAAGTGAATGTTCGTCTTGAACAACCCCAAAAAGCTGTACTCGTCGCCGCGATGGAGGAACTTGATAGGGTAACGCACGTCCTCGTTATAGACAAAGGAACGCGTAAAGGTCTGGGAATCCATCGAGGCTTCGATGCCGAGGGTGTATGGCCTCAGTGAGAACTTTTCGCCATCGTTGAACACCAGGGGCTGCGGGCGCATAAAGATATACTCGGAGCGCACCAGTTTCTCATAGGGCGCGAGAAAGCCGTGAAAGATGGCCATAAAGTACATCAAGCAGATGACGATACCTCCGGCCACGGCCAACCGGTGTCGCTTGAAGTGAAGCCACATCAAGGACCACTGGCTGGCGACGAACAAACGCTCTTCCTCGGAGAACACTCCCCCCATCTCTTCAGGGGTGGCCAAGGAATCGCTCCTGGTATCGGCTGAATCAGCCATGTTCTACTCCTTTTGTCAGTGTAGCGCTACTCGCATGCCCCATTGGGGCGCTGCGTATGTGCGCAGGGTTACGTGTACTGGATGCGCGGATCGAGCCAAGCCAGAAGCAAGTCCGAAAGCAGCGTGCCGATCAGGGTGAGCGCTGTGGTGATGAACAGCGTGCTGGCTGCCAGGAACATGTCCTCGGTCATCAGGGAGCGCAGCAAGATCGGCCCGATGGTGGGCAAGTCTAGCACGATCGAGATAATGGTCTGGCCGGAGAACAGGCCCGGCAGCGACCATCCGATGGTGCTGGCGATGGGGTTGAGGGCCACACGGATCGGGTACTTGACCAGGAGCTTGCCTTCTTTGAGGCCCTTGGCGCGAGCCGTCTGCACGTAAGGCTTGTGCAGCTCGTCCAGCAGGGTAGCGCGCATGGTGCGGATCAGCCAGGCCGTGCCCGAGAGGCCGATGACGATGATGGGCACGGGCAAGTGCTTGATGAGGTCTTGGACTTTGGCCAGGCTCCACGGGGCGTCCGCGTACTCGATGGAGAACAGGCCGCCAATGGAGGTGCCAAAGGTGCGGTAGGCGAACACCATGACCACCAACGCCAACAAAAAGTTGGGGATGGACACCCCGGCAAAACCAATGACGGTAAAGACATAGTCTCCGATCGAGTACTGTTTGACCGCGGAATAGATCCCGATGGGTATGGCCACCACGTAGGTAAAGACGAGTGACACCGCAGCCACCAGGATCGTCATGCCGAGCCGTGGCTCGATCACCTCCCACACAGGCCGGTTGAACTCAAACGAGCGACCCATGTTGCCCTGCAACATCTGAGCCGCCCATTTAAAGTACTGGATGTAGATCGGCTGGTCGAGGCCGTACTGCCGACGCAAAGCCAACTCTTCGTCCAAACCGACGTCCTGGCCCTGCGCTTTGAGGCGCATGATGTACGAGGTGAGATAGTCTCCGGGCGGAAGGGTAATGACGATGAACGACACGACGGACGCCATCACCATCAGCAGCAACATATATAGGAACCGGCGGGCAAGGTATGCTTTCATAGTATCTCTTTCTCCAGTATTCCCTACACTGCCTTACCAAATGGGCCTGGGCCCCAGGCGAGTCGCCTCTTGAGAGGGCGGAAGTGAAAAGAAACCTCTTCACTCTCGGTCGCTATGCCCGCTCCCAACTCGGTTTGCGCAGATACGCTGATCAGCCCCGTGCTTGATGTCAAGCTGCCTATCAGGCTGCCTCCGCGCTCAGCGGACTCGCCCCGTAACAGCGATTCTGATGCGTACTGCCAGCTCGGAAAGATGCACAGCTCAAGCGGGACCTGACGGGAAACGAGCAAGTGCGGATGCTCATGCTGAGGTTCGTGTTGGGCAGCTACCGATCGCGCCAGCTCCTCCAGCCCACACGACTTGATCGCTGGGCCTGGATGCTCGTCGCCCGTCGCCGTTGGATGAATCCGATGGTTGTCTATCCATCCGGGCCAGGGGACGCTCAAGGGACTTGCGCGTCTGCACTCTCATGGTCTCTGCCAAGGGGACTGCCCGCTGGCGATGGTCTCTGGCAGAGACTGGGCTGCTGATTGCATGGGATGTGCAAGCGGCCCACGAGCCTCACCGCAGGTATATGTGCTCTCTTATTTGCCCTTGACCACCTCCTCTCTCCAGGGCGCGCCCTGTGAGGATTTCGCCTTGTGGTCGGCGCCCGACAGTATCGGGTGAGCGCCCACAAGGTCCAGCGCACAGGAATTCTGTCTCGGGCCTGGTTATCCGGTTGGTTCGCTCTTTTAACAGAATGAACCAACCGCGTCAATCGGTTGGTTCTCTAAGCACTGCCATCGATCACCTTTGATTGACGCTCTGCTGCTGGCAAGACATTCGGTGGAACTCAAAGCCCTCGCCGTCCGTCTATTGGGGGCGATTCTAAGCGACCCGCTCCACCCTGTCAACCGTCGCTGTCTTGCTACCAGGCAATTTTGCAGATGCAACATTGCCTATCTGCGCATACACGAACGGTCCTTTATGTCCTGCCTACAGCACAAGAATACCGCAGGTACAAACCCGTGTCAAAACAACCCGAGATGCTAGCGGCTCTTGACATAGTGTGGCGCAACAGAGCGCTTGCACCGCCAGAGACGCTACTCCTGGTTGCCCATGCGCAACACTTGAAAGAGCTGTTGCTGCACCACGCGGATCAGGATCGTCCCCCCGATCACGACCAGGGCGATCGTCACGCTTGCGGCCATCCAACCGGCGCTGCCCCAATCCACCACGGGGAGGAACGGGGGGATCTGCTGCGTCGGGTTCTGGGTGAGCGGGAAAAAGGGCACGTATAGCTGCGAGCTGATCACACCGAGGATGATGCCCGCCGCAACGCCATAGGCCAGCACCAGCAGATACTCGCTGGCCACGATGCCAATGATCTCGCGGCTGTGCATCCCGATGGCGCGCAACATGGCAAACCGCGTTGTACGCGCCGTAAGGTTGGCAAAGCTATAGATCAGCAGCTCGGCGCCGGAGAGCAGCACGCCCGTCAGAAAGCAGACGGTCAAAAGGCCAAAGATGCCGATGCGCTCCAGGTTCTGCTGATCCTGCCGGACGAGGCTCTGCAGGTTCACGGGCCGCGCCGGGGTGACCTGCATCCTCTCGATCTGCTCCAGGACGTTCCGCGCCTCTGCATCGGGAGAGAGTCGCATCCACACGTTATGAGAGAACGAGCCGCCGAGCTGGCGCTGGACATACTCCATGTTGCCTACCAGGTAAAGAGGGCCACCCGGGTTCATGGTGGGGAAATAGTCATAGTAGCCCACTACCCGAAACTGGAACTGGTAGATCACCTCGCTGATGGATACATCCAGGGTGATCTCCTCCGCCATGTCCTGAGGGAGTTGCGCCGCGAGGCTGGCGGGGATCAGGATGCCGTTGGACGTGGCGCCCAGGCGATTCATCAGCTCGCCCAGCGAGACGGGCGCGAAATCGGGCCGCCAATAGACGACGCCGGGAAGATCCAGCCGATCAATCAACAGCAGGTTGACCTCGGGCAGGTCGCGGGTGCGCGGCATGCTGGCGCTAAACCGGCCCACGCGGGTGGCTCGCTCGACGCCTGAGAGCGACTCATAGGCCGAGGGCGGCAGGAGCCATGAAGCGGCCCCGCCAGAATCGCCGGGCAAGAGCTCAAACGATAGATCGCCCCCCACCCGATAGCGTAGCCGATCCACAAGCCAGATATCGGCGCTGCGGGCGAGGGAAGCGTAGAAAATGCCCAAGTTCAGGCACAGCACCAGCAAAAAGACCGGGATGCGATATTGCTGCCCTTCGCGCACCAGGCTGGTCCAGCCGAAATAGGTCGGGGTGGCGGGCAAAAAGCGCGCAACAAGGGCCAGAGGCCGGATCAAGAGCAGGAACAGCTCGGCCGAGATCAGGCTGGCGGCGAACAGGAACAGCGTCGGAGCCAGCAACAGGAGCGGATCGCGCGAGCCCTCGCCGGCGGAGCGCATGCCCATCAGTCCAAGCGGGCCGCCCAGGGTGAGCTGGTAGTAGGCATAGTAGGTGGCTGCCCCCAAAAAGGCCAGGAGCAAAAAACGGAGCACGCCGCCTCCGCCAATGGCGCGGGCGCGGTCACGCTCATAGGTCACGATGCTAAAGCGGGTGGCCAGCCATGTGGGCACCAGGCGCGCCAGCAACCCCAAACCCAAGGCCAGCCAAATCAGCCGCGCATCCGCCGCAATTAGGTTCACCTGGAGCGGATCGCGGGCGGTAAAGTGCAAAAAGCCGTAGGAATAGCCCATCAGCCGCGCCAGCGCAACGCCCCCGATCACGCCCAGGGGAGTCGCAACCGCCAAGACGATCAGCGTCTCTAGAAAGGCCAGCACCATCAACTGCGAGCGGCTGGTGCCACGGCTGCGCACGATGGCCGTCTCGCGGATCTGAAAGCGCGCTGTGACAAAAGAGACCGAGGCGATGAACGAGGCCAGGATGCCCATCAAAGGCAAGGCAAAGGTGAGCAAGATATCCGACAGGGTGGTCTTGCGGGCCTGGGCGCGCAGCAGTTCCTGGTCGGGCGCATAGTCCATGGCGCCATCGGGCACGCGCCGGCTCACGTCACGCTGGATATTCTCCAGAGCGCTGATGTACTGCGGCACCTGATCCAGGCTCATGCGCGAATCATCGAGGATATAGTACCAGAAGGCAAAGCCAAAGCCTTCTGGCGTAATGGGCTTGATGTACGCCTGGTACTGCTCGGGCGTGGTCACCACCACATCCTGGAACAATCTGCTCGGCTCCCAGTACCAGTAGGGCTCCAAGGCATCGGTCGGCTCCCAAAAGCCGGCGATCTTGATCTGGATCGGCTCGACGCCTGCCCGGAAAAAGTAGGCCATATCCAGCGTTTCGCCCACCTGCAAGGCCAGGCGGTCTGCCATCTGGCGCACCACCCACACATGCAGCACGCTCTCGTCCTCGATCTGGCCATAGGGCGCGCCGTGGGTCACCGTAATGTGCTCATCAATCTCGTGAACGATGGCCACCCGCAAGCTGGCCAGGTCGGGTTCCTGGGCGGAATATACCTTGTTGGGCAACCGCACCCGCAGGGGAGGGCTCTGATACTGGGCATAGTTGCCGATCACGGGCAGGCCCACCTGGGTGCGGAGCGTATCTGCCAGCCAATCCTGGATATAGAGGCCCTCCTCAAGGGTTAGCGGCTGGCGTCCTTTGGGTAGACCATAGTAGCGCACGGAAAAGGGCGGGCGGTTGACAGCCTGGGTGCGCAGATTGAGTTCCTCGCGCAGAATGAGCCGGCTAACGCCCTCGGAAAAGACGGGCACGGCCACCATGATTGCCACGGTGATGGCGATGGAGAGCAGGATCAGGATGTTGAGAAACGTGCGGCTGCAAAGGCGACGGAAGGCAAAACGGAGGAGGGAAAGAATGGTCATGTGGATCGTTGACTCACCTTGGTTGTGGTTGTCTTCGACGACGGAACGGAAGCGGCACAGCAGGCCGCCCCGAACATGCGCGTAGTATAGCTCTTTCCCGTCGGGCGTCAACGCGCGTGTTAGGGCAGCGCGTTGATATCAAGACACAGGCACGGAAAAGGTCTCTGTGCCTGTGTTCCAGATGCAGGGCGCGTGAGAGCAGGGGCGGTCAGCGACGCCCGACCACCTCGCGCAAGCGATCCAGAGCGGGGCCCGCCAAACCCAGTTGCGCTGCCTCGGCCTCGAGCCCCGCCCGGGTGCCGTGGCCTGCCAGATAGCTGTTCACGCGCATCGTGGCGGTCGAATCGACAAATGCCTGCGCATCGGGGTAGATGCCCAGATAATAGTTACGCAGAGCGGGCTCGGAGCGCAAATAGTACTTTTGATGATAGTCCTCCGCCCGGTAGAACGCCGTCAACGGCTTGATGCGCGTCAGCACGCTCACGCCCAACTCGGCGGCGCGCTCATCTCCTGTGGCCAGGGCGATGCGCTCCTCTTCTGCGGTGCTGAAAAAGAGGATATTCTGGTACTGGGGGGAGAAGGATTGGCTGGCGCAAGCATGGCTCTGCCAAAAGAACTTGGCCAGATCTGTATAACTGATCCGCTGTGGATCATAATCCACCTGGACGGCCTCCGAGTGGTCGCCCAAGTCATAGTAGGTTGGGTTGGGTGTCGTCCCGCCCGCATAGCCGGCCCGCGTGCGGATCACGCCTTCGAGGCGCCCAAACTGGGCATCCACGCCCCAGAATCAACCAAAGGCAAAGGTAGCCGTCTCGAACTGGGCGGGGGCTGCCAGATCAATGGGGGGCAAAGAACCGGTTGTCATCGGAAGCGTCCCTCCTTGTGTGGCGTCGCCCAGGCAACCGGCGAGTAGGGCAGCAAGGCCCAGCAGCAGGCCGATAAAGAGCCGGGGCGCGCGATGCGAGAGAGGCATGGTTACTCCTATCGCTGATGTAACGGAACAAGTATACACCTTACAGGCCCGGCGCGCAAATATCGGATAAAGAAAGCCTGTATCATCCGATTTGGCGCGCCGGCTGGCATGGCGCAAGCCCTGAACTTGTGCGCGTTCCAGTTGCCTCTCTAGCCTCATCATGCTATAATCGGTGGGATGGGAATCAGAAACGGGACGCGGCACATCCAGGATCATGGGCTCCCTGATCTGCTCCGCAGGCGGGTGTTTACCCCATGAGTGCTCTTGTTTTCCCCGGCATCATTGATGCGCATGTGCACCTCCGAGATCCCGGCGCGATCCACAAGGAGGACGCCCTCTCGGGCACCGTTGCGGCGCTGGCCGGGGGCGTGGTGGGGGTGTTGGATATGCCCAACAACACACCGCCCATCACCCGAGCCGAACGATTCATCGCCAAGCAGGCGATCTTTGCCGCCAAGGCCGTAGCCGACTACGGCCTTTTTGCTGGCACCGATGGAACGCACCTGGACGACCTGGTCGCCATGGCGTCCCAGGCGGCGGGCCTCAAGCTCTACCTGGACGAGACCTTTGGCAACCTGACCAACCGCGAGCCCCGCGCCTTGGCCGAGACCTTTGAGGCGTGGCCGGGCCCCGGCCCCATCGCCGTCCATGCCGAGAGCGCCTCTATCCCCCTGGCCCTGGACCTGGCCGAGCGCTATGGCCGCCATCTGCACGTGTGCCACGTGCCCCACCCGGATGATCTGCTGGTGATTGACGACGCACGCCAGGGCGGCATCAACGTCACCTGCGAGGTGACGCCCCATCACCTCTTTCTGTCCCACGATGCGCTAACCAAGCTGGGCGCCATGGCCCAGATGAAGCCTCCCCTGGTTTCGCCCAGGGCTCGGACGCTGTTCTGGGAGCGGCTCCACCTGGTGGATCTGATCGCCACGGATCACGCGCCCCACACACGCCTGGAAAAAGTGCTCTCGAACCCGCCGCCGGGCGTGCCCGGCCTGGAAACCACCTTGCCGCTGCTGTTGGCAGCTGTGGAGGAGGGGCGGCTGACCTATGAGCGCTTTTTCGATCTAGTGTACACGAACCCATTGCGCGTCTATGGCCTGGCCGCCCCCGCCAGCAAGGTGACCGTGGACCTCTCGCGCGGGCGCTACCGGCTGCCGCTGGATGGCTACCACACCCGCTGCGGCTGGTCGCCCTTTGCGGAGCAGTGGGGCCTGGGCGAGGTCGAAACGGTGGCGCTGCGGGGGCAGGTGATCTGGCGGCGGGACGAGCTGCTGGTGGCCCCAGGCTATGGGCGGCCCCTGGTGCGCACAACGGAGTGATGCCTGTCTGCACACAAAAAGGGTAGGAGAGCCATGACAGAGAATGGAGCCCAAAAGATCGTCGGGCTGGCGCCCAATCGCCAGCACAGCTTTTACGGTCGGGACATTGTCTCCGTCAACCAGTTTACCCGGCCCGACCTGACCTACATCTTCAAGGTGGCCGACGAGATGCGCAGCCTCGTCAAGCGCGTGGGCGCCACCGACCTGCTCAAGGGCCACGTGCTGGGCAATCTGTTCTACGAGCCCAGCACCCGCACCTCCTCTTCGTTCATCGCCGCCATGGAACGGCTCGGCGGCTCGGTGATCCCCATCCACGGTGTCCAGTACTCCTCGGTCAGCAAGGGCGAGTCGCTGCCCGATACGATCCGCACCCTGGAATGCTATGCCGATGTGATCGTCCTGCGCCACCCGGAGATCGGCGCCTCGGCTGTGGCGGCGCGCTATGCCAGCAAGCCGGTCATCAGCGCGGGCGACGGCGCCGGCGAGCACCCCACCCAGGGGCTGCTGGACCTGTATACCATCTATAGCGAGCTGGGCCGGGTGGATGGGCTGCATGTGGCGATGGTGGGCGATCTCAAGTATGGCCGCACGGTGCACTCGCTGGCGCGCCTGCTGCGCCTGTACGATGCCGAGCTCACCTTTGTCGCCCCCGAGATCCTGCGCCTGCCCGAGGAGATCAAGCATGAGCTGGCCGTCGAGGGCCGCACCGTACACGAGACCGACAAGCTGGAGGAGATCATCGGCGAGGCCGACGTGATCTATGTGACGCGGGTGCAAAAGGAGCGCTTTGATGATCTCGCCCTCTATGAAGAGGTCAAGGACTATTACGTGGTGACGCCGGAGGTGATGACGCGGGCCAAGGAGCGCATGGCGCTGATGCACCCTCTGCCCAGGGTGGGCGAGATCCACTATGACGTGGACAATGATCCCCGCGCGGCCTATTTCCGGCAGATGGAGAACGGCATGTATATCCGCATGGCGCTCTTGGCCGCCGTGCTGGGCAAAGCCTGAGAGCAAGGGGGAAAAAGAGCATGGGTTTTTGGAGCAAACTGGAGGCGAGCATCGCGCGGCGTAACAGCCTGCTGTGCGTCGGGCTGGATCCCCACCCAGGGGCGTTGCCCGAGGGCTATGCGACGGTGGGCGCGTTCATGCGCGGAATCATCGAGCAGACGGCGGACCTGGCGGCGGTGTTCAAGCCCAATATCGCCTTTTTCGAGGCCCTGGGCCAGCCGGGCTGGGACGCCCTGCGCGAGACCCTGGCCGCCATCCCGCCCGATACGCCGGTTATCCTGGATGCCAAACGCAACGACATCTCTTCCACGGCGGCGGCCTATGCCCGCGCCGTGTATGACGAACTGGGCGTGGACGCCGTGACCATCAACCCCTACCTGGGCAGCGATGGCGTGGCGCCCTTTCTGGCCTATCAGGATAGGGGCGTGTTCCTGCTCTGCAAGACGAGCAACCCGGGCGCGGGCGAGCTACAGGATTGGTCCCAGTATGGCGTGCCCCTCTACCGGCGGGTGGCCGAGCTGGCGGGCGAATGGGCCAAGGGACAAGAGATCGGCCTGGTGATCGGCGCCACCTATCCAGAGGACATGGCCGAGATCCGCGCCGCCTGGCCCAAGACCTGGTTCCTGGTGCCCGGCGTGGGCGCCCAGGGCGGCGATCTCGATGCGGCCCTGCGAGCCGGCCTGCGTTCTGACGGCCTGGGGCTGGTGGTCAACTCGTCGCGGGGCATCCTCTATGCCGATGACCCGCGCCAGGCCGCCCTGGAGACCCGCGACGCCATCAACCGCGCCCGCGCGGCGGCGTTGTCAGGTCCCTCCAGCGCCGAGCAGGCCCGCCAGGCGCGCCTCTCGCGGCTGGCCCTGGCCCTGTTCGAATCGGGCTGCGTGCAACTGGGCGATTTCGTGCTGCACTCGGGCGCCCACTCGCCCATCTATGTAGACCTGCGCCGCCTGGTGATCTCGCCCCAGTTGCTAGAGTTGGCCGCCGCCGAGTATGCACGGCTGCTCAAAGGGCTGGATTACCAACGCATCGCCGCCATCCCCTATGCCGGGCTGCCCATCGGCACAGCGGTAGCGCTGCAAACCCGCGATCCCCTGATCTACCCCCGGCGCGAGGTCAAGAGCTATGGCACCCGGCGGCAGATCGAGGGCGAGTATCAGGCTGGCGAGCGCGTGGTGCTGGTGGACGACCTGATCAGCAGCGGCGGCAGCAAGCTCGAAGCCGCCGCGCCCCTCCAAGAGGCGGGGCTGGTGGTCGAGGATGTGGTGGTGTTGATTGACCGGGAGCAGGGCGGCGCTGAGGACCTGGCGCGCCACGGTCTGCGGCTGCACGCCGCTGTCACCTTGCGCGAGATCGTGGCCCTGCTGGTGGCGGCCAACAAGCTGGACCGCGAGACCCAAACGCGGGTCGAACGCTACCTGGCCGGAGAGGCGTAGGGGCGCGCCGTGGCGAGGGACCTGAGCGTCGAGCTGGCGGGCGTGCGCCTGCGCAACCCCCTGGTGCTGGCCTCCGGCATCTGGGGCAGCGCGGCGGGCACCCTGGCCCGCGCTGCGCGAGCGGGCGCGGGCGCCGTAACGTCCAAGTCGTGTAGCCTGGAGCCGCGCGCGGGGCACCCCAACCCCACGGTGCTGCACTGGGGCCACGGGCTGATCAACGCCGTGGGCCTCTCGAACCCGGGCGCCGCCGCCGAGCGCGACGAGCTCGTGCATGCCCGCGCCGAGATGGTCGGCACGGGCGCCGTCCTGATCGCCAGCGTCTTTGGCGATACCCCCGCCGCCTTTGCCGAGGCGGTGGGCATCGTGGCCCAGGCCGGGCCCGAGATCATTGAGCTCAACATCTCCTGCCCCAACGTCCAGAGCGAGTTCGGGCGCCCCTTTGCCCTGGAGCCGCTGGCGGCGGCCCAGGTGACGGAGGCAGTGCGCGCTGTCTATCCGGGGCCGCTGCTGGTCAAGCTCTCGCCCAACGCCACCGAGCTACTGGCCGTGGGGCGGGCCGTGGCGGCGGCGGGGGCCGATGGCCTCACCGTGGGCAACACCCTGGGGCCGGGCATGTTGATAGACCTGGAGGCGCGACGCCCCATCCTGTCGAATCGGGTGGGGGGCCTATCGGGGCCGGCGCTGCGGCCTGTGGCCGTGCGCTGCGTCTATGAGCTGGCGGCGGTCCTGGAGCTGCCCATCATCGGCACAGGCGGCGTCGCCAGCGGGCGCGACGCCCTGGAGATGGTCATGGCGGGGGCCGCCGCCGTGGGCATCGGCTCGGCCCTCTATGACGAGGGGGACGCCGTGTTCGCGCGGGTACTGACCGAGATGGAGGCGTGGATGGAGCGCGAGGGGGTGGCTTCTTTGGACGAGATTCGCGGGTGCGCCCATGTCTGATGCCATCTATCGCACCTATCGCATCGTGGAGCGGCGGCCCGAGGGGGCCGTGGGCGCGACCCTGATTCTGGACGGGGCGCTGGCCGCCGAGCCGGGCCAGTTCGTCATGGTGTGGTTGCCGGGCATTGAGGAGCGTCCTCTGGCTGTGATGGACGACGATCCCTTGAGCATGACCGTGCGCGTGGTGGGACCCTTTACCCGCGCCCTGGCGGCGTGTGGGCCGGGAGACCGGCTGTGGGTGCGCGGCCCCTTTGGGCGGGGGTTTCCTGTCAAGGGCGAGCGGTTGCTGCTGGCCGGGGGAGGCAGCGGCGTCGCCTCGCTGACGCTGCTGGCCAAGCGCGCCCTGGCTGTGGGGGCCGCCGTGCGGGTGGCCCTGGGCGCCCGCAGTAGCGACCAACTGATGCTGCCCTGGCGCTTTGCCGGATTGGGCTGCGAGCTGCTGCTGGCCACTGACGACGGCTCGGCGGGGATGGCGGGCACGGCCCTGGATGCCCTGGAGCCCGCCCTGGCCGCCGGTTGGCCCGATCTCGTCTGCGCTTGCGGCCCCGAGGTCATGCTGCGGGCCTTGGCGCGACGCATGGCGGGCGGCGCCACACCCCTCTACCTCAGCCTGGAGCGCGCCATGAAATGTGGGTTTGGCGTGTGCGGCAACTGCACCTGCGGCGACCGGCTGGTCTGCAGGGATGGCCCCGTGTTCCCGGTAGATGAGGTCCTTTGCCTGCTAGAGCCCACGCTGGGCTAGAAATTGAGCCCCAGGTACTGGGTCAGCCCCAGATAGCGGACGCTCAACACCACCAGGGCGACGCCCAGCGCCCAGCGCACCACCACTTGCCCTTTGGTCGCGGCCAGCCGGCTGCTGAACCAGGCGCCCACGCCGTTGCCGACGGCCAACACCAGGCCCAGCCCCCAGTGCACCTGCCCCTGCAAGGCGAACACCCCCAGGGCAAAGATCGTGTACACGCCCCCGATAAAGACCTTGTGCACATTGGCCTTGACCAGGTCCAACCCCGCGGTCAGCACCAGGCTGACGATCATCAGGATGCCAATGCCCGCCTGGATGGCCCCGCCATAGATGCCGACGCCAAAGAACACCAGATACGAGAGCAAGCGGCGGGTGAGGGTCATCTCCACAGGGCGCCCTTCGAGCCATTTCTTGGGGTTGAGGATCAGGATCACAAACATGACCAGCATGACGACGCCCAGGACGCGCTGGAACACGTCCTCGCGCATGTTCACGACAATAACGGCGCCCAGGATGGAGCCGAACAGCGCGGGGATGGCAAAGTGCAGGCTGGCGCGAAAGCTGGAGAGGCCCTTGCTTCGAAAGCCCGCTACCGCCACGATATCCTGGGCCAGAATCGCCACGCGGTTGCTGCCGTTGGCCATGATGCTGGAGAGGCCGGTCAGATCCAGGGCCGCCAGCCCGATGAACGAGCCGCCCCCGGCCAGCGTGTTCATCACGCCCGAGACAAACCCCGCAACCAGGATGATGATGATGCGAACCCAGGTGATCTCCATGCTCTCTCCTTGACGTGATGGGATATCGAACCAACCGTGGATTATAGGAATGCGGGGTAGGCTGACAAGTGGCGGTTCTGTGGCATACTACAAGGTAGCTGCTCAGATTTGAGGGGATGGGTTCCCAACTGCTCAGGACGGTGATGCGTATATCCTGCGATCGGCGAGCACACAGACTCGGCTATGGAGGGCGGGCGTCTCGCCCGCCTACGCTGCAAAGCAGCGTCAAGGGCTCTTCCAGGCGGGACTCGGGCTCCGGCCTTCGGCCAGGACAAAGCTGCGCTTTGTTTGCTGATTGCAGGTCCGCGCAAAAAGCGTGGAGCGCGAACGAGCCGTTCGCGCTCCCCAGATGGCTTGTCCTGCAGTGCCGCTATCGCGCCGTGGCCGGGCTCGCCTGCCGCACAGCCTCAGTATCGGTGCGGATCGCCAGGGCAAAGGGCACCGAGAGCAGGATGATCCCCACCGCTCCCCAGGCCACCGCCTGATAGCCGGCGATGCCCATCAACGAGCCCGCCACAAAGGACATGGCGACGGAGGTGATGTGGTTAAAGCTCACCCCCGCCGAAAGGGTGGGCGTCAGCTCCTCACGGGGCGCGATGCGGTTGACATAAGTCGAGAGTCCCATGCTGCACAGCAGGAGCATGTTGATGAATACCAGCGCGCCGCTGAGCAGCCAGGGGTTCCTCAAAGTGGCGTACCCTGCAAAGCCCAGGGCCAGCAGGACATAGCCGATGGACAGGACCCTGCGCTCGCCCCAGTGATCCAGCAGCTTGCCCATGATCGGCGCCGCCAGCAGATTGACCACGCCGCTGGCCAGCAGCACCAGGCTGATCTGCCAGACCTGTAGATCGAACTCCTTGACCAGTACCAACGTGCCAAAGGCGCTGAAAACCTGGGTGCGCACGCCTTCGAACAGGGTCAAGACATAGTACAGCCAATAGCGGCGTTTCACGAGCATGCGCGGCTGGCTGCCGTTGGCAGCGCCCAGGTCTTTGGGCAGGCGGGTCAAGAGATAAGCGGCCAGAACGATCAAGCCGCCGCCCAGGACATAGTAAAAACGCAGCGAAATATCGGCGAACAGGCGCGATACAATGGCCAGCCCGCCCATGCCAACGATGATGGCCAGGGAGCGCGAGGCGGCCAGGATGCCCATCACCCGACCCGAGTGTTCTCGGGCCGCCAGCCCCATGCCCAGGCTGGCCTGCAACGGCACCCAGGCGTGGAATCCGAGACTGGCCGTCAGGGCCATGGCCACCAGGGCGATGTATGAATTGATGACGGCGTACAGGCCGTACCCGACCCCCATCAGTAGGATGGAGAGCGCGGCTCGCCGCACCAGGGGCCAGTGCATCGTGGCGGCGGCGATGGCGATCAGCAGCAGGCCAGGCACCTCGCGGATGCCCTGCAACCAAAGCACCTGGGTATCGCTCAGGTGCAGCGTATCTACGAAATAGTTGGTGCTGGCGCCTTGAAAGAGCCCCTGTCCAAAATTCACGAAAAAGACCGAAATCACCAGCAGCAACAGATGAGAGCTCCAAATTGAGCGATCCATCTTGGCCCAAAATTGCCTCATGTGCCCTCCTGAGGACAACGTTGTCAGGATACGAATAGCGCCGATTGTAGCACGGCTTGGGCGGGCTGCCAATAACGGCGGGATGTCGTCCCACGCTCGTATGCGGCTCAGCCGGTCACGTCTCGTTGCCCGCGACCGCCTTACGCTCTGGCGCGTCATCGTGTATCATAGAGCCACGAGGGGCGCCGCCGGGTAACCCTGGTTACAGACGGGCACGTTCTCGCGGGCTATGCTGATGGTCGGACTACAGACAGACTGCAATCTGACGGGAGGCGCTACGATGGAGATGTTCTGCTACCAGTGCGAAGAGGCAGCCAAGGGAGAGGGCTGTACCGTGCGCGGCGTGTGCGGCAAGAGCCCGCAGGTCGCTGCGCTGCAAGACCTGGTGATCTATCTGCTCAAGGGCATGTCGGTCTATGGGACACAGGCGCGCGCCCTTGGGCTGAGCGATACCGAGGGCGACGATCTGACAGCCCGGGCGCTGTTTACCACGATCACCAACGTGAGCTTTGATGAAGAGCGGCTTCAGGCCCTGGGCCGCCAGATTCTGGCCCATCGCGAGGCGTTGCGCCAGCGCGTCGGGGCGGCCCAGGGCGCGCCGCCAGCGGAAGAACTGCCCGAGGCGGCTACCTGGATCCCCCAGGACGACAGCCTGGATGCCTGGATCGGCTATGGCGCCATGGCGGGCATCCTGGCCGATGCCGAGCTGGACGACGACCGGCGCTCGTTGCGCGAGTTGCTGATCTATGGCCTCAAGGGCATGGCCGCCTATTACGAACATGCCCGCGTCCTGGGTGAGGGCGATCCCGAGATCCCGGCCTTTATGCAAGAGGCCCTGGCCGTGGCTGCCCAGGCCGATCCCGCCGCCGATACGCTCCTCGGGCTGGTGATGCGCGCCGGCGAGATGGGCGTGCGCACCATGGCCCTGCTGGACAAGGCCAATACCGGCGCGTATGGCGTCCCCGAGCCCACCCAGGTGAGCCTGGGCGTGCGCGAGGGCCCGGCCATCCTCGTGAGCGGCCACGACCTGCGCGACCTGCACGAACTGCTGGAGCAGACCAAGGACACGGACATCAACATCTACACCCACGGGGAGATGCTGCCCGCCAACGCCTACCCCGCCCTGAAAAAGTACCCTCACCTGGCGGGCAACTATGGCGGCTCCTGGTGGCACCAGGGGCGCGAGTTCGAGTCCTTTGGCGGCGCCATCCTGATGACCACCAACTGCCTGATCCCGCCCAGGGATAGCTACAAGGATCGCCTGTTCACCACCGGCGTGGCGGCTTGGCCTGGCGTGGCCCACATTCCCGACCGCGAGGATGGCGCGCCCAAGGATTTCGGCCCCGTCATCGCCAAGGCCCTGGCCTGCGGCAGCCCCAAGGCTATCGAGGAGGGCTCCCTTACCATCGGCTTTGCCCACGAGACCGTGTTGGGCGTGGCGGACAAGGTGATCGAGGCGATCCAGGCAGGCGCCATCAAGCGTTTTGTCGTGATGGCCGGCTGTGATGGGCGCAACGCCTCTCGCCGCTACTTTACCGATATCGCTCAGGCGCTCCCGGAGGATAGCATCATCCTCACCGCGGGCTGCGCCAAGTATCGCTACAACAAGCTGGGCCTGGGCGAGATCGGCGGCATCCCCCGGGTGCTGGATGCGGGCCAGTGCAACGACTCGTATTCGCTGGTGGTGGTGGCCCTCAAGCTGGCCGAGGCGCTGGGCATCGCCGATGTGAACGAGCTGCCCATCGAGTATGACATTGCCTGGTACGAGCAAAAGGCGGTCATTGTGCTGCTGGCGTTGCTGTCGCTGGGCGTCAAGCGTATCCGTCTGGGCCCCACGCTGCCGGCGTTCCTGTCGCCCGGCGTCGCCCAGGTGCTGGTGGACACGTTCGACCTGCGCCCGACCACGGATGTCGAGCAGGACCTGGCCTCGATCATCGCCGGGAACTAGACGAGTGCGCCTCTACGCGAGGGCTGCGCCTCAAGTGCAGCCCTCGCGTGCCGTGAGCGCGCGCCATCCGCTTGCGATCTCGGCCCGAGGGCTGTATCATGTCTCTATCGTATGCGGCCTTGCCAGCGAGGATACCCATGGATAGAGGGCGACTATCTCCTGACCCCAACCGGTTTGCCGGACGCGCGCCCGGGCCCATGCTCGAGTTCCTGCCCGAGCCCAACGCCCAGGCGTTGGCCGAGTTGATCGTGGCCTTTGCCAACGCTGCCGGCGGCACCATCGTCGTGGGCGCCGACGAAGTGGGCCATCTGCACCCCAACGTCATCGAGGACCTGGAGCCGATCCTGGAGCGCGCGCTGCGCCTGTGCGAGCCGCCCTTTCGCGAGATCGAGCTGCCCCAATGGTTCCCGGAGGATACCCCCAGAGGCCCCGTGGTCACCATCGTTGTGCGGCCCACGCCCTACCAGATGAGTGTGGGCGGTTCCCAGGTGTTTGTGCGTTCGGGGCGCATGAACCTGCGCCTGAGCCCCGACCAACTCGTGCAGGGGCGCGCCGCGCCCACCGAGAGCGCCTTTGAGGATGAGGCGGTGCCCGGCGCCACCCTGGACGACCTGGACCCGGATATCATCGAAGAGTATCGGCTGAACCGCATCAAGCGCGGGCCCCGGGGCGAGTCGTTCACGCGCCTGGAGCTGTTGCGCGATGCGGGCGCCATTGACGCGGCCAACAACCCCACCGGCGCGGGTATCCTGCTCTTTGGCAAGAACCCGCACCACTTTTTCCCCCAGGTGGGTGTGGTGATCGTGCGCTTCAAGGGCACCAGCCTGCGCGAGGCGGCGCTCACCTCCGAGCGCTATAGCCGGCGGATCGAGGTAGTGGGACCGGCGCCCCGCCTGGTGGAGGGCGCCTGGCAGGCGCTCTTTGACGAGATCCATCAGCGCTCGGTGACCAATGGCCTGGCGCGCCAGGAGCATTACGAGTACCCGCTGGAGGCGGTGCGTGAGGCGGTGGTCAACGCCATCTGCCATCGCGACTATCGCGTCAGCGGCCAGCGTATCGAGATTCGCCTCTTTGACGACCGCATGGAGGTCATCTCCCCTGGGCGCCTGCCCGGCCACATGACCCTGGATAACATCCTGGAGGAGCACTATTCGCGCAATCCGCGCCTGGTGCGCGGGCTGTACTACTGGGGCTATATCGAGGAGCTGGGCCAGGGGATTGACATCATCTATGAGGCCATGCACCGCGAGCACCATCCCCCGCCCGAGTTCCGTGAGGGCGAACGCAGCTTTGCCGTGACCCTGCTAAACCTCATTGACCAGATCGAGTTGCAATATGGCGATGACCTCAACCCCCGGCAGGCGCTGGCGCTGCGCCACCTGCAAGAGAATGAGCGCATCACCAACCGCGAATACCACAACCTCTGCCCGGAGGTCTCGACGGAGACGCTGCGCCTGGATCTGCGCGACCTGATCTCCAAGGGCATCCTGCTACAGGTGGGCAGCAAGCGCGGCACGTACTATGTGCTCAAGGGCGGCAGCTAGGACTCGAGACGCCTGGTATCCACAGCAACGGCCCCCAGGGGATCGCTCCCCCGGGGGCCGTTCGGCCATTATGGTCTGTGGTCAGCCGCACAGGGTCCTCTGCGCTGTTAGCTCTTTTGCAGGAACCACTGCTCCTGATACTCGGGGTAGGTCCACAGGGTGTCCCAGGTCCAGAACCCGCCGGTCTCGCTCACGTTCTTGAGGTTATTGCGCACGAACAGCGGGTGCGGCGCATTGCCCACCGAGTTGATGTTCCACACAAAATCGGCCTGGCTCTCGAGCACCTGGCGGGCCGAATCGTCCGAGTCGGTGGCGTTATAGTCCGCCATCAAGCGGTACAGCTCCTTGATCTGCTCGGGCGGCTCCTCGCCCCGCTCGCCCAACGTCTCGTGCCAGAGGCCCCACAGGATCGCCCAGCAGCTCACATCCTGCAGGCCGGGCGGCGTGAACCACTTTTCACGGCGCAGGAACAGGGTGTCCATGGTCTCGTCGCCGTGCCAGACGGACATGGGCTCCTCATTGGACTGGATCTTTTGGCTGAGCAGCGTCCGGGTGATGGATTTCCACTGGATCTCGATGCCTACGGCCTTCCAGTACTCGGACATCAGCTCGGTGATGGGGCCCTTGGGCGTCTCACTCTCGAACAGATCCCAGGCGATGATCATGGGCTGCTTGCTCGTGGGCCACAGGCGATGGGTACGGGCCGCGTTCCACTCCAGACCCAGCTCGTCCAGCAGGGCGTTGGCCTGATCGGGATCGTAGGCAGCCCACGCTTCGGCGAACTCGGGACGATAGTGCCGGGAGACGGGCACCACGGTAAAGGCCGTCTCGGAGGCGTTGCCAAAGTAGATCACGTTGTTGATATCCGCTCGGTTGACGGCCAGCGATAGGGCCCGGCGGAAGCGCACATCGGAAAAGATCTCGCGCATCTCATCGTCTGGCCAGTTCATATTGACGTGATAGATCGCCTCGCCGCCCTTGCCCGTCTGCCAGAGGATCATGCGTGCATTGGATGCCGCTGCGCCCTCGGCATAGGTGGCATAGAACAGGATGCGTAGCTCAAAGGCGGCAAAGTCATAGGTGCCGCCCACGATCTTGGCATCCAGCACCGAGAGATCGGCGGCCTTGTCCATGTTGATCCCGTCCAGATACGGGAGCTGGTTCCCCTCGGGGTCTACCGCGTGGTAGTAGGGGTTGCGCTGCAGGAACGACATGGAGGGCGTATCACGCATTGGCTTGTAGGCCCGCAGCGTGGGCCGCCCCAGGCTCTGGCTGGCGGTGTTCTCGCGGCCGTGGAGCTGGTACCAAAAGTCAAAGCCCTTTTCCTTGGCCACTGCATCTGCGTTTTCGTTGTACTTGATGTGGAACTGCTTCAAGTAGTGGGCGGGCACGAACGGCCGGTTGTCGCCCAGCCCCATACGGTGCGCCATGCTCACCAGCACAAAGGAGGGCACCGGCACGCTGAACTTGAGCTTGAAGGTATAGTCGTCAACGACGTCGAGCTGCATCACCTCGCCGCCGGGCCGGAAGCGGAGCTGGGGCACCGGCGTTATGTCGGTGTTCAGCAGCATGTCCTCATACCAGTAGCGCATATCCTCGGTGGTCAGCGGCTCCCCGTCAGACCAGCGCATACCCTTGCGCATGTAGCAGGTGATCTCGGTGAAATCATCGCTGACCACGGCATCCTTGAGCACGTGCTCCACGGCGTGGGTGCCTTGATGCGAGATGCGCATGGGGTTGGGCTCGTCCATCGCCATCTCGGCATCGCCGCCCGTCAGGTTCACGGTGGTATGGCCGACCGTAATGGTGCCGCCATACTCGCCGATCATTTCGGTGACGGGGCAGATGCGCGGCTCCTCGGGCAGGCGCTCGTCTACGGGCGGCAGCTCGCCGCGAGCCACCTTTTCCGCCAGGATGGGCGCCTCTCTGTACTTGCTGGGCACGGGCGTAGGCGCCTCGGGCAGCGGCGTGGCCTCGACCTGCACCTCTTTTTCGACGACGACGGTGACCTCTTTTGCCACCTCTTTTTCGACGACGACCGTCTCTTTGACGACCTTTTCCACCACCTCAGGCTCGCGGGCGCATGCGGCAATCGCCACGCCGGCGGCTGTCAGTCCGGTGAGCCGGATAAAGTCTCTGCGGGTGTGCTTCTTCAGTTCCATGGATACCTCCAAAGATGGACACAATACGTTGGTTGGGCAGCCGTTATAGTAGGGAGGCGTGGATGGGGCTGCTGGTGGATGATAGGAGATGCGATAATGAGGGGCTCCTTTCTCATCAGATAGACAGCCAGAGGCGTGGGCGCCACTCTGGCGGCGGAAGAGGTCCGCACCGCTCGGGAGGCCAGGCCAGGCGACGCCCACGCCCGGGGGCGCTGCCGCCAAGGGGACCCAGGAACGCACACAGCGAGCCAACCCGGAAGGGACTGACTCGCTGTGTGCATAGGTATGACTCCCTCGCTTGTTTCACAGGGGCCCGAGGTCTCTTGGCATGCGTTTCCGTGGCCCGACCATACTCTATTGGCAGCATACACCAAGCGCGGGCAGGCTGTCAAGGCGAGATCGCCGCTGCAAATGCTTACGACAGGGGTCTCGGGGCAGCAAAACGGGCAACCTGCGCTCGCAAGCGTCTTGCAGGTTGCCCGTTCGAGGGAACGTGTATCAGCGGCCGGCTAGCCGCGCTCTTTGTCGCGCTCCTCGCGGCGCTGGGCGTCGGCCTTGATCTGTTCGATCAGGTGCGCCGGCACGATGTCATGGCGCACAAACTCCATGGTGTACATGCCGCGCCCCTGGGTCATCGAGCGCAGGTCGGTGGCATAGCGCTGGATCTCGGCCAGGGGGACCTCGGCAGTGACGATGCCATTGCCCCGCGCCTGCTCCATGCCTTGCACCTGGGCGCGCCGGGTGTTCAGATCGCCCAGGATATCGCCCATGAACTCTTCGGGCACGGTGACCACGATGCGATAGACCGGCTCTAGCAGCACGGGGCCCGCATCGGGCACGGCGTTGCGAAAAGCCAGGTGCGCCGCCAGCTTGAACGCGATTTCCGACGAATCCACTGTGTGATACGAGCCATCATAGATCACACAGCGGAAATCCACCGTTGGATAGCCCGCCAGCACGCCTTGCGTCATGATCTCGCGGATGCCTTTTTCTACGGCGGGGATGAACGAGCGCGGCACAGAGCCGCCAAAGATCTCGCTGGCGAACTCGAACCCCTGGCCGCGCTCCAGCGGCTCAAACCGACAATAGACATCCCCAAACTGGCCCCGGCCACCGGTTTGCTTCTTGTGGCGGCCTTGTGCCTGGGCTGTGCGCGTGATCGTCTCGCGATAGGCGATCTTGGGCAGGTCCGTCTCGACTTGCACGCCAAACTTGTTCGCCAGGCGGCGCGTGGCGATCTGGATGTGCGATTCGCCCATGCCGGAAAGGATCGTCTCGTTGGTCTCGGTGTTGCGCTCGACCCGCAGCGTGGGGTCCTCCTCCACCAGGCGCGTCAGGCTGGCGCCCAGCTTGTCCAGGTCGGCCTTGGTGCTGGGGAACACGGCCACGGCAAAGAGCGGTTCGGGGTACTCGACAGCCGGCGCCCGGAAGGGCGCGCCGCGATCGCAAAGGGTATCGTTGGTGCTGGTGACGTTGAGCTTGCTCACCACGCCGATATCGCCCGCTTGCACCCCGTCAATGGGCTTTTGTTCCTTGCCGCGCACGGCATAGACCTGGCCGACGCGCTCTTCTTCCTGACTATTGACATTGTAGACGCGGCTGTCGGCAGATAGCCTGCCGCTGTATACGCGGAAATAGGACAGCTTGCCCACAAAGGGATCCGCCATCGTCTTGAATACCTGAGCGACCAGCGGGCCATTGGGGTTCGCCGCAAGGACGATCTCCTCGCCCGAGCCGAGATCCACTGCCTTGCGCTCGATTTCGCCGGGCGAGGGCAAAAAGGCGACCATGGCATTGAGCAGGGGCTTGATGCCGACGTTCTGGGTGGCCGATCCGGCCAGCACCAGGACAAAGTTGCCGTTGCGGGAGCCCGTTGCCAGTGCCTGGCGCAGTTCATCGTTGGTGAGTTCCTCGCCATCCAGGTACTTGAGCATCAGCTCGTCATCTACCTCGGCGGCATATTCCATCATCTCCATGCGCGCCTCTTGGGCGGCATCCATGGCGTCGGCGGGGATCTCGCCGGGCTTGTCTCCCGAGCCCAGGTAAGCCCGCATCTCGATCAGATCCACGACGCCCTGAAAGCCAGATGCCGCGCCGATGGGGAGCGAGATGGGGACAAAGGTGGCATCGAACTTACCTCCCATGCTCTCCAGGGCGCCGGCAAAGCTGGCGTTGTCGCGCTCCATCTTGTTGATAAAGACCAGGCGCGGCAGCCCTCGCTCGTCCATAAAGCCCCAATGTACCTCGGCGCCCACTTCGACGCCCGAGGCTGCGCACACCAGCAGTACGCCTCCCTCGACCGCGCCAATGGCCGACTTGACCTCGCCCACGAAATCCATATAGCCCGGGGAGTCAATGATGTTGAGCTTGATGCCTTCCCACTGGCAGGGCAGCACCGCGTTGTTGACCGAGAACCCCCGGCCCTGCTCCTCTTCGTCAAAGTCAGAGACGGTGTTCTTTTCCTCGACACGGCCCAGGCGCGAGATGGCGCCGGTATCGAACAGCAACGCCTCGCCCAGAGAGGTCTTGCCGCTGCTCCCATGCCCAAGCAGCACCACGTTGCGGATGTCCTGAACTCTGGATGTCGCCATGAACCGTGTATCCTCCCCAAAGGTTTTTCTGCCGTGCGTACCAAACGATTATACCACGCGCGCCGATAACGGCCAAGACGACGACGATTCGTACCCAACGTATTGGCCGCTCTCCCCCCAAGTCTGAACTGACAGTGGGGGCGTCTGGCTCTCTAGAGCGCCCGGTGCGCCGCTACTTGGCTTCTAGCTCGTACCAAAAGGCGCCCAGATACCCCTGGGGATCGCTCTCAAAGACCTGCCGGACGGCCTCGGGCTCTCCGTCGGTGCACGCCCACTCGTACACGGTAGCCCGCCCCGTCACCGCTGCCGGAATGACCTCGGCGTCAGGATTGGCCGTACAGAACTCTTGTATGGCCTCGCTGGGCGTCTTGGATAGATCCGCCTGCTCCAGGCAAGGGAGGTTCGCCCCAAAGTGACAAAACCACACGCCGCCCGCCATACAGCGCCACACGGCGTTCCCGGCGAACTCGGGCGGCGCATCGGCGGACAGGATGCCTTGCGCTACCATGCCCTCGATGATGGCATCGGGCAGGGCTGCTCCGGTATAGCGCTCATCCGGCGCATCCACGGCGCCCACCGCCGCGCAGTAGGCAAACGGATCATCGTAGGTGGAGTCTTGTAGCCCGCCGGAGGGACTGCCTGTCGTGCAGCCGCAAAGGACAACCAGGGCCGACAGAAGGATCAGGACGAGTGCAGGGTAAAGACGCATCTTTTGTGCCCCTTTGAGAAATAGCGAGAACAAAAAAGGGCAATGCACCATGCAGTGCCACAGACACTATAGCGCAGCGTTGCGCTACGTCAACCGTTTGCGCTTTGTTCCGTCACGCCAGCCAGTCGTCGTCGGGATCGTAGCGCAGGTAGCGGCGCACCAGATCCACCAGGGCGCGTACCCGGCGGTGGGCGCCCGCCAGCATCGCCTCGTCTATGGCATCGGCCTGTGCTTGCAGGCGCGCCAGGGTCTCTTGATCGAACAGGCCCGCGCCCGAGCGCACTGCCGCATCATATTCGGCCAGGAACGCCAAGAGGGCGCGATCCTGCTCGCCTAGCCCCTCTTCCTGTTCCAGCTCGGCGATGGCCCCCGTCAGCTCGGAAAGGGGCGAGACCTCCCACTTGACATATTCGAGCCGCACGTAGAGCGTATCAATCAGGTGCGTGATGAGCGAAAGGAGTTGGACCAGCCATTCTTCCTCGGGATCGCCCACCGAGCGCAGCAGCATAGAGACGCCCTGTAGCTCCTGATAGGCGTCGTCCTCCAGCTCGGGGATCTCGAGCAAGGCGCGGTTGGCCCGCACCAGCCGCTGGGCCAGATGCAGATACTCGCGGCCCTGGGGCGTCATGCTGGGGCCATAGCGCAACAGGCGCTGCCAGATGCGGTCCCAATCGGTGGAGCTTGGCTCAGGCAAGATCACTCCCTTGGCGGTGATGGCGGATAGACGATAGACCAAAGACGATGGACGATGGGCCGCAGCGCCTCACGACTCTTTTGCCGCGTTGGCGTCCTCGTCCTCGCAGGCCGGGTGGCGTCCGGTGACCCGCGCCAGCTCGGCCAGCGTTTCGGCCAGTTCCGGTTGCAGGGCCTCGGGCGTATAGCGCCAGGTCCAGTTGTTTTGGGCGCGTCCAGGATAGTTCATGCGCGCCCAACTGCCCAGCCCCAAGACATCCTGTAGCGGATAGATCGCCAGATCGCTGACCGAGGTCAGGGCCAGGCGGATCAGGCGCCAATGGATCTCGCTGCCGTCGGAGCCGGTATAGACGCGCACCCGGTGCGCCTCTCGCTCGCCCAGGTTGGCGTACCAGCCCATGGTGGTGTCGTTGTCGTGGGTGCCGGTATAGACCACGCTGTTGCGCTCGTGGTTAAAGGGCAGGTGCGGGTTGGTGCTGGGGCCGCCAAAGGCAAAGTGCAGCACGGTCATGCCGGGCAGGCCCAGTTCCTGGCGCAGCGCCGTCACATCCTCAGTGATCAGCCCCAGATCCTCGGCGATGATGGGCAGGTCGCCCAGGGCGGCGCGCACGGCGTCGAAAAAGGCGCGCCCCGGCCCCGGCGCCCAGCGGCCATTGATGGCCGTGGGCGCGTCGGCGGGCACCTCCCAATAGGCCACAAAGCCGCGAAAGTGGTCAATGCGCACGACGTCCACCTGGGAGAGCACGCGCTGGAGCCGCCGCAGCCACCATGCATGGCCGCTCTCGGCCAGGCGCTCCCAGCGGTAGAGGGGGTTGCCCCAGCGCTGGCCCGTGGGCGAGAAATAGTCGGGCGGCACCCCGGCCACCACCGTGGGATGGCCCTGCTCGTCGAGCTGAAAGAGCGCCTGGTTGCCCCACACATCGGCGCTATCGTGCCCCACAAAGATGGGCAGATCGCCGATGATCTGGATGCCGTTGCCCTGGGCGTAGGCGTGCAGGCGTTGCCACTGGCGCTCGAACAGGAACTGCACGAGGCTGTGATAGCCCACCTCGTCGCGTAGCTCGTGGCGCCAGCGCGCCAGTGCCTCGGGAGCGCGCAGGGCGATCTCGCGGGGCCACTCGAACCAGCCGGCCCAGGCGTGGCGCTGCTTGAGCGCCATGAACAGGCAATAGTCGTCCAACCAGTCGCGTTGCGCCTCGCAAAAGGCGGCGTACTCTTGGCGCACGGCCTCCGGCGCTAGCCCCAGGCGCCCGTGCGCCCTGCGCAACACCATCTGCTTGAAGGCGATCACCTCGCCATAGTGTACCCGGTCGTCGGCAAAGGGGTCGGGCAGCGTCAGGTCGCGCTCTGTCAAGAGCCCGTCCTCTACCAGTTGGCGCGGATCAATGAGCAGCGGGTTGCCGGCAAAGGCGGAAAAGGGCTGATAGGGCGAATCGCCATAGCCGGTGGGCCCCAGGGGCAACACCTGCCAGACCGATTGCCCGGCGCTGGCCAGGAAATCCACCAGCCGGTAGGCCGCCTCGCCCAGGTCGCCGATGCCAAAGGGGCCGGGCAGGCAGGTCGGGTGACACAGGATGCCGCAGCGACGTTTGCGCGCCATATGGGTCTCTCCCTTGCTCATGGATAGATGCGGTAATAGGTGCCGCCCCGATCGAGCCAAAAGGCGCCGCCCCGGGGATGGGTGATCAGCGAGCCGCCCGCAAAGGCCTGATAGAGGCTCTCAAAGGCTTGCTCCGAGCCCAGCGCCCAGCCAAGGCGCTCGCGCAGGCCGGGCTCCTGGCACCAGGCCAGGCCAAAACCGCGTATGGGCTGCCAGAGCCCCTGGGGCGGGGCGGCGTCGCAGCCCAGGTCGGGCATGCCCTCGCGCCACTGGTCGTCTACAATGGTCCAGGTCCCGTCCGCATAGAGGATCAGGATCTGACGCGTGGCGTCGAACCAGAACAGCTCGCCATTCTGGAACGCCTGCCAGCCCCACTGCCCGGCCTGGGCCGGACCGTGGGCGCAACCCAGCCCACCGGGCGCCGCCCTCTCCCACACATCGTACAGGTCGGGATACACGATATGGGCGCATTCGGTGGCGGCTGGCGTGGGCGTGGCGGTGGGGGGCGGAACCGGCGTCGTGGCGGTGCGCGTCGGCGACGCCGGGGGCGTCAGGGTCCCTGTGGGCTCGGGCGTGGCCGTGGCCGTAGCTGTCGCCGTCTCGACGGCAACAGTCACCCCCGGAGTGGCCGTCGGCGCGGGCGGCGCGGGCAGCGCCACATCCTGCACCACATAGATGCGCGCCTCGTCCTGGGCGGCCAGATACAGCCGCTGTGTCGCCGCATCCAGCGCCATGCGGGCGATGCGGTCGGGTGCCTGGAGCGTGGCGGCGGGCGACAGGGTGCGGGTATCCAGGGCCAGCAGGCGCGTGTGGGCGGGCTCGCCGGGCGCGGCGGGCAGCGCCAGCCAGAGCCGCCACAGCTCGGCGTTCAGGAGCATGGCCTGGGGATAGCGATCCAGGGCGAGGTAGGCGGCCTCAGCCAGGGTCTCGCCCTCGCTGACTTCAAGGCCGAACTGGCCCATGTGGGCGTGGGTGCTGTAAAAGCGGTCGGTGCGCTCGTCATAGGCCGCCTCGATCACGCTCAACCGCCCTGGCGCGGGCAGCTCGGCGTTCCAGACGCCGTCTCGCTCGCGGACGATCCGATAGCCGCCATTGGAGCCGGGTATGCCGTTCCAGGCGATGGCGTACAGGTGGTCGCGGCGGGTGTCGCGCAGCAGGCCCACGGGCGGGTAGCTGCCCGCCAGACCGGCGGGTATACCGAGTATATCAGGGGGCTCGGCCACCCAGTTGAAGCGCAGGTCTCCCGCATAGATGGTGTGTCGCTGCGCGTCAATGTACAGGCTGCGCGGGTTGGGGCCGGTGGCGTGCCGCAGCCACACGCTGCCGTCGCGCTCCAGCAGCAGCAACTCGCCCAGGGCGCGATCCACCACGGCCACGCGATCCAGTGCGGGCACATAGCCCACCTCGCCGGGGTAGACGCCCACGGGCCAGATGCTGGCGGCGCCCTGGCGGCGCAACAGGCGCACCTCGCCCGTGCTCAGACCCACCAGCAGGCTGCCCGGCTCCGGCCCTGCTGCCAGCGCCGTGATTTGCAGCGCCGTGGGCGTGATCTCGCTGACGCTCAAATCCTCGGGCGCTACGACGACCACGGTGTGGCTCTCGCTGTGGGTGACATATAGCCACTCGGCGCCGGCGTCATAGGCCAGCGACCGGGGCGCCAATCCCGCCGTGCGCTCCAGCAGCGTGGCGCCCGTGGCCAGATCCAGCAGGTAGAGCCGGTGGGTGGTCGCGCCTGTGAGGACGGCGCGCTGCCCAGGTGCATCCACCCAGATGGCGCCCGTGTCGCCGGGGGCGGCCAGGCGGGCCTGCGGCGTCAGGCCGGCCAGTTCCCAGCGCTCCAGCCAGGTTGCGCCGGTCGCCAGGTCGTCGGTGCATAGATAGAGGGCCTCTCCGGCCACGGCCAGGGCGCGGTAACCCGCCACCGGTTGGCCCGCCACGGGTTGCAGGCTCTGGGCGTCATACAGGGCCACCTGCTGGTGCGAGCCCACCAGCACCCGCCCCTCGGCCAGGGCCAGGTCCTGGATCATGCCCTGGATGGGCGGGGGCGCCGGTTGCAGCGCGATCCCGGTGGCCACGTCCAGCCGCGCCAGCTCGCCCGACATGGCGCCGATCCAGAGCTGGTCATCCACCAGGGTGCCGGCGGTGGGCTCGAAGGGCAGCGCCCAGTGTGCGACAAGCTCTTCTCCACCCACCACGAGGATAGAGCGCCCGAACTGATTGAGCACGTACAGTTGCTCGCGGGCCGGGTCGGCCACGAGGCGATAGGGTCCCTGCTCCAGGGGCAGGACGCTGCGTACGGCGCCCCCCTGGATGATGGACAGGTTGCGGCTCTCCTCGTTGGCCGTATAGACCCGCTCCCCCAGCAAGGCGATGCTCTGGGGACCGAGCCCCGGCGCGGGCGGCCCCGCCAGCTCGATCACCTCGACCATTGTGGGCGCGGCGGGCAGCGTCGGTATCGGCTCCCAGATGATCTCCCCCGGCGTGGCCGTGAGCGTCATGGTCGCCGCCGGCAGGGTGGTCTCATCGTCTGTGGGGGCGGGCGTGGCGTCTGGCGCGCCGAACAGGGTACAGCCTGCCAGGGCCGCCGAGGCCAACGCCAGAAGCATCAGGCCGGTGAGAAAGCGATGCTGGGAACGCTGGCTCATAGCGCCTCCCTTGCGCCGCAAAGCGACGCCTCGATCTGGTTCAGCTCGGCCACGCTGGCGCGGGTGATGGGATGTTGCGGAACATACGGGCAGGCCGCGCTATCGCGGGTGGACGTGTCAAAGGTGCCGATCTGGCGGGCCAGGGCGATGATCTCGGTCTTGTCCAGGCCGATCAGCGGGCGCAGGATCGGCTTGGGCATCCCATAGGAGATGACCTCCATGTTGGGGAGGGTCTGGCTGGCCACTTGGCCCAGCGAGTCCCCCATGACCACGGCGTGGGCGCGGAACAGCGCCGCGATCTCGCAGGCCTTGCGCAGCATGGCCCGCTTGCACAGCAGGCAACTCCAGCGCTCCTCGTGCATGCGTTGTAGCTCATGGATCGCGGGCTCGATCACCTCGGCGTGAGAGAGGATCGTGGGCCTGATCTCCCAGCCATAGCTATAGCGGCGGAGCTGCTCGATATTGTCCAGCGCCTTGTCCGTCTCGATGGCGCTCTGGCTCAGGTGTAGCGGGATGATGGTGCAGCCGCGCTTCATCATCAGCCAGGCGGCGACGGGGGAATCAATGCCGCCCGAGATCAGGGCCACGACGCGGCCCTCGATGCCCAGCGGCAGGCCGCCGGGGGCGGGGATCACCCGGTGGTAAACCAGGGCGGCCTCGTCGGCGATCTCGATGCCGATGCTCACATCCGCCCGGGGCGAGAGATCCACCGCTGCGCCGGAGCGCTGCGCCACGGCGGCGCCCACATGCCGGTTCAGCTCCGTCGAGTTGAGCGGGAACGCCTTGTTGGCGCGGCGGGCCTGGATGCGAAAGCTGCCCTCGGGGCCGAGCCCGCTCTCCTCGGCCTGGCGCAGGGCCTCGGCGGTGATGGCGGCCAGGTCCAGCGGGATCGCCACGGCAGGGCTCAGGGAGACGATCCCGAATATGCGGCTGAGGGGTTCCACGGCCGCCTCTGGGGCGTCGGTGTGGACATAGATGCGCTGCCCTACAGAGCGCACCGCGCCCTCGATGGCATGTGCGTCCAGGCAGGCGCGTATGTTCCTGCGCAGCCTTCGCAGCAGGATGTGGCGGTTTCGGCCTTTGAGCGCAACCTCGCCATAGCGCAACAGTACGATGCCCATGCTCCCCCTTTTCGAGTGGCAAAGCTCATTATAGCCCTGGTGTATGGAGCGTCAATCGGCCATCTGGGAGCGGCACGGGCTTGAGAAGGCGGCAAGATGCGCTATACTAGATGCGCGGGGGCGCCTCCCCGTGCCCAAAGGAACCGTATCCCGACCTGGACGTCTAGCCTGCAACGAAAGGAACCACGCATGCACTTGGGCGCACAGATCCCCATTACCGATGAGAACCTGGCCTTCTGCCGACAGATGGGCGTCACCCACATTGACACGACCCCGGCCGGGTTGCCCGGGTTCGAGGGCGTGCCCTGGCGCGTGGACGCCCTCACGGCGCTGCGCGAGCGGGTCGAGGGCCACGGCCTGACCCTGGCGGCGTTGCACCTGCCCCTCACCTCTGCTGGGATCGAGCGCCAGGCCTGGCCCCAGATCATGCTGGGCGGTCCTGAGCGTGACCGCCAGATTGATCAGGCGATCCAGTGCATCGAGGCCGCCGCCCAGGCGGGCATCTCGCTGCTGCTCTACAACCTGGCCATCCTGCCGGTGGTGCGCTCGCCCCAGCGCTCGCCTGGGCGCGGCGGCCTGATGTACAGCCACTTTGACTATGAGGCGCTCAAGAACGATCCGCCGCTGCCCTATGCGCCGGTGACCGCCGAACAAGCCTGGGAGCGCATCAGCTACTTTGTGGAGCGGGTGATCCCCGCCGCCGAATCGTCAAAAGTGCGCATGGGCTGCCACCAGCACGACCCGGGCATGCCGCCGGGCGTGGGCTATCGGGGCATCGAGCGGGTGCTGGGGAGCCTGGAGGGCGTCAGACGCTTCATCGCCCTGAGCGACAGCCCCTATCACGGCCTTAATTTCTGCCAAGGCACCATCAGCGAGATGTGCACCGCTCCAGAGCAGGTATACGAGGCCATTCGCTACTTTGGCGAGCGCAAGCGCATCTTCTGGGTGCACTTTCGCAATATCCGGGGCGGCTACCTGCGCTTTGACGAGGTAATGCCCGACGAGGGCGATGTGGACATGGTGCGCGCTCTCCAGACCTATCAAGCGGTGGGCTATGACGGGGTGCTGGTGCCCGACCATGTGCCCAACTCGGCGCTGGATACACCCTACGGCCATCGCGCCCACGCCTTTTGCTATGGCTATATCCGCGCGCTGCTGCAAGCCTTGGGCGCCGAGGGCCCGGCCTAGTTGTGGGGATGGTATGTAGGTTCACTGGGGAAAGCGTGCCTGCCTGAGAAGAGAGTGTATGCCAACGTGCCCGGCATGCAATGAGCCGCATAGACCTCCCGATGCACGGCGCGCTCTTGTGGCGCGTTCTGCGGCCAAGGGTTTGGCAGGGCGCCTCCCCGAACGTATAATAAGGCAAGCTACTCAGCAAATGCGCTTGAGGAGGTATCGATAGCGATGTTCTTTGATCCCATGTATTTCATCTTTGCGTTGCCGGCCCTCTTGCTGGGGCTCTATGCCCAGTACAAGGTCAAGGCTGCCTTTAACAAGTACCTGCAGGTGCCCAACCGCTCCGGCATGACGGGCATGGAGGCGGCCCAGCGCTTGCTGCGCAACCACGGCATGGGCCAGGTGAGCCTCAGCGAGACAGGGGGGCAGCTCTCCGATCACTATGACCCGCGCAACAACAGCCTGCACCTTTCGCAGCCTGTGGCCCGCACGGCATCGGTGGCGTCCCTGGGCATCGTGGCCCACGAGATCGGCCACGCCATGCAAAAGCGCGACAACTACCTGCCCATGACCCTGCGCTCCGCCATCGTGCCGGTGGTGCAGATCGGCTCCTGGGTGGGGCCCTTGCTCTTTATCGCCGGTCTGTTGCTGGCTCTGACCGACCTCTCCTGGATCGGCCTGTTGCTCTTTTCTGGCACGCTGGTCTTTTCGCTGGTGACGCTGCCCGTCGAGTTTGACGCCAGCAACCGGGCCGTCGCCATGCTCTCCCAGAGCGGCCTGATCGCCTCCGCCGAAGAGGAAAAGGGCGTGCGGGCCGTGCTCTCGGGCGCAGCGCTGACCTATGTGGCCGCCGCCGTGCAATCGTTGATGACGATCCTCTACTATGTCTTTTTGCTGACCGGCCGACGCCGCCGCTAGGCGAGCGCTCGGCGGGCCGGGCTGCCGACGACGGGAGAAGGTCACGTGCCCACAGACGGAAGGAACAGGATCAACCTACTGGGGCTGTCGCTTGCCGAGCTGACGCAGCTCGTCGTGGATTGGGGCGAGCCGCGTTTTCGGGCCACCCAGATCTGGCGCTGGATCTATCATACCCTCACCGACGACCCGAACGAGATGGGCAACCTGCCCGTAGGGTTGCGCCAGCGCCTGCTGGAGCAGACCTATATCGGGCACCTGCCGGTGGTGGATCGCGTCGCCGAGTCCGATGGGCTGACGGAAAAGGTCGCCTTCCAAGCCTCTGATGGCCTGATCATCGAGACGGTGCTGATGCGCTATACCAACCGCAACACCGTCTGCGTCTCGTCGCAGATCGGGTGCCCGCTGGGGTGTCTTTTCTGCGCCACCGGGCGCAGCGGCTATAGCCGCGACCTGACCATCGGCGAGATCTCGGCCCAGGTGCTCTACTACAGCCAGCGGCTGCGCGAGGAAAACGCCCACGTAACCAACGTGGTGTTCATGGGCATGGGGGAGCCTCTGCTGAATTATGACGCCGTGTGGCAGGCCATTGGGAATCTCAATGATCGCGAGGGGCTGGCGCTAGGCATACGGCGCTTTACCATCAGCACGGCGGGCCTTGTGCCGGGGATCGAGCGCATGGCCCGGGCCGGCCTGGAGGTGGGCCTGGCCATCTCGCTGCACGCCCCCACCGATGCCCTGCGCGAAAAGCTGGTGCCCATCAACCGCCGCTACCCGCTGGCGCGGCTCATGGAGGCGGCGCGACTGTATATCGAGCGCACAGGCCGCCGCGTCACGTTCGAGTATGCCCTGGCCGATGGCGTCAACGACTCGGACGAGTGCGCCCGCCAGACCGCTGATCTATTGCAGAGTATGCTCTGCCACGTGAACCTGATCCCCATGAACCCTACGCCCGGCTGCGACTATACGCCGTCGCCGCGCGAGCGCATCATGCGCTTTCAAGAGCTGCTGGTGCAAGGGCGCATCCAGACCACGGTGCGCCTCAGCCGGGGGGGCGATATCCAGGCCGCTTGCGGCCAGCTCCGCCTGCGCCAGATGGCCGGCCCGGGCCAGGGGGAGGGTGCGTGAGCGCCCCAAGGCCGGTGCGCATCGCGCCCTCGATCCTCTCGGCGGATTTCGCCCGCCTGGGCGAGCAAGTGCTGGAGGCCGAGGCGGCCGGCGCCGACTATATACACGTGGATGTCATGGATGGGCATTTCGTGCCCAATCTCACCATCGGCCCCTTGGTGGTGCAGGCCATCGCGCCGCTGACGCGGCTGCCGATCCATGTGCACCTGATGGTAGAGCGCCCCGAGGCCCAGATCGAGGCCTTTGCCCAGGCGGGCGCGAGCCTGATCACCGTGCATGTGGAGACCTGCCCACACCTGCACCGCACCCTGGAGCAGATCCGCGCAGCGGGGGCGCTTCCTTCGGTCACCCTGAACCCGGCCACGCCCCTCTCCATGCTGGACGAGGTGCTGGATCAGGTAGCTCTGGTGCTGATCATGACGGTGGACCCGGGGTGGGGCGGCCAGGAGATGATCCCCGGCGCCCTGGACAAGGTGCGCCGCCTGCGCGAGACGCTGGACCGGCGCGGGCTGCGCGATTGCCTGATCGAGGTGGATGGCGGGGTCAACCTGGGGACGCTGAGCCAGGTGCTGGCCGCCGGCGCCGATGTACTGGTGATGGGCTCGGCCATCTTTGCCAGCGAGTGGGGCGTGGCCGGGGCCCTGGAGCGCTACCGCGCCGCCATCGAGAACATGAAAAGGCCGTTATCCTAGAGACAACGGCCTCTGATGGCGGGAGCGAGCTTGTTCTAGCCCTGTTTCTTGGCCAGGGTGCGCATGCAGCTCGTGCAGATGCGCATCCGCTGGGGACGGCCATCTACCATGATGATGGTCTTTTGGACGTTGGGCAACCAACGGCGGTTGGTGCGCCGCAAAGAGTGGCTCACATTATGACCGAATTGCGGACCCCTACCACAGATCTGACACTTGGCCATGACCTTTCCCCTTTCGTAATCGCACCCCTTGGGGTGCGCGCATTTGCATTGAGGCCGACAGCTATGATACCATAGGCAAATGGTATCTGCAAAACTCTTGCGAGGAGCCTTTCCATGAGTGGAGAAACAGTCTTTGGCAAAATCCAGGTCTCTCCTCGTGCGATCTCGAGCATTGCGGCCTATGCGGTGCTGCGGTGCTATGGCGTGGTAGGCATGGCGGCGGCGACCCTGCGGGACGGGATCGCCGAGATCCTACAGGTCGAGAATCTACATCGCGGCGTGGGGGTTCAAGTAGTAGACGATCAGATCATCATTGATCTCTATGTGGTGATCGAATACGGGACGCGCATCTCTGAGGTGGCAAACAATGTGATGGAGAGCGTCAAGTTCAGCGTCGAACAGGCCCTGGCGATGCCCGTGGCGGAGGTCAATGTGCATGTGCAGGGGATACGGGTGAGCGACCGCGACTAGCGGCGGGCTCCGGAGAGGGCAATCTGTCGTTGAGGGGGGGCGATTCTTTGAGCAGCGATCTGGTTTCTAAAGGGGCGGACCGGGCCGAGGGGAATATGTGGCGCATCGCCGTGGGTGGCGAGGCGCTCTACGGGGCGCTACAAGCCGGGAGCGCGGCGCTCCAGGCGCGGGTGGCCGAGGTTAACTCGCTGAATGTGTTCCCGGTGCCCGATGGGGATACCGGCACCAACATGTCTCTGACGTTGCGCGCCGCTCTGGATGAAGTGGGCAACGCCGCGCACCTGCCCGCCAGCGAGTTGCTGCGGCTGATCTCTCACGGGGCGCTGATGGGCGCCAGGGGCAACTCGGGCGTGATCCTCTCGCAGATCCTGCGCGGCTTTGCCCGTGGGCTGGATGACAAGTCCGAGGCCACCGTGGACGATATCGCTGCCGCGCTCCAAGTCGGCGCAGATACGGCCTACAAAGGCGTGATGAAGCCCGTCGAGGGCACCATGCTGACCGTGATCCGCGAGACGGCCGAGATGGCCGGGCGCACCGTCCGAGAGGCGCCGGATGTCTATGCCCTCATGGAGGCCACCCTGCGAGAGGCGCGCGCCTCTTTGGCGCGCACGCCGCAACTGCTGCCGGTCTTGGCCGAGGCAGGCGTCGTGGATGCGGGCGGCCAGGGGCTCGTGTGCATTCTGGAGGGGATCATGGCATATGCCCGAGGCGAGGCCGCGACGCCCCGCGAGGCAGGGCGCGCAGCCTCTGCCGAGTTGGAGCTTGCCGCCCACGTGCACCCCCCTGAGGAAGAAGAGTATGGGTTCGATGTGCAGTGCATCATCCAGGGTGAGACCCTGGATGTGGACGCGCTGCGCGAGCAGATCGCGGCTATGGGCGATTCGGTGCTGGTGGTGGGCGATGCGCGCGCCGTCAAGGTACACGTCCACTCGGATCACCCGGGCGAGGTGCTCGAATACGCCATCCAACAAGGCGACGTAACCTCGATCATCATCGAGAACATGCAGCTCCAGTACCAAGAGTTCATGCGGGCGGCCCAGGCCGCCGGGGCGGCTGCCCCCGCGCCTTTGGCGCTGCCGGCCGATCGCGTGGCGCGCTACCTCTCGGAAACGGGCCCTGCAGCCAAGATCGGCGTGGTCGCCGTGGCCTCCGGCGAGGGCCTTTCGCGCATCTTTGAGAGCCTGGGCGCCGATGCTGTGGTGCCGGGCGGCCAGACGATGAATCCCAGCACCCAGGACCTCTTGGCGGCCATCGAAAGCGTCGCCAACGATCAGGTGATCGTACTGCCGAACAACAGCAACATCATCCTGACCGCAGAACAGGCCCGGGCGCTTTCATCCAAGCAGGTGGAGGTCGTGCCCAGCAAGACGGTCCCGCAAGGCATCTCGGCGCTGTTGGCGTTCAATTATCAGGCCGAGTTGGACGAAAACCACGACGCCATGACCGCCGCCAGCCAGGCGGTTGTCACCATAGAGATCACGTGCGCGGTGCGCACCGTGCAGGTGAACGGCCTCTCCGTGCGAGAGGGGCAGTTCATCGGCCTGTTGAACGGGGATCTCAAGATGTCCGGCGATGAGATTCTGCCCGTTGCCCAAGCGCTTTTGGAGAGCATCCCACTGGACGAATACGAGATTTTGACGGTATACTGTGGTCAAGACGTAACCTTGGAACAGGGGCAAGCGTTGGCTGCAGAACTCCAAGAGATCGCCCCCCACATCGAGTTCGAAGTGCTCGATGGGGGCCAGGCGCACTATCACTATATCCTCTCGGTGGAATAGGCCGATACCGGGAGCGGCAACGGCTCACGGACGTGTATCCATCGAATCGTCGGTTGCAGACAGAGGGAAGCGGGGCAATGAGCAACGTCCGGATCGTAACCGATAGCACAGCCGAATTGCCCGCCGAGGTGATCGAGGCGCTCGAAATCGCGGTGGTGCCTTGGCGCATACAGCTAGATGGCGAAACACTGATTGACACGCCGGCGATCCGAACGCCCGATTTCTACCGGCGTCGCAGCCGTATCCTGCCATCTGCCGTGCCGCCGACTGCGCGGCAGTTTGCCGATGTCTTTGATCGTTGCTCTCGCACCACCCACGAGATCGTGGCGGTGCTGCCCTCCAGCAGGCTCACCCTCTCGGTGCAAGTGGCCCGCCAGGCCAGGGCCGAGTTTGTGGGGCGCTGCGATGTGCAGCTCGTGGATTCTCGCTTCATCTCGTGCGCCCTGGGGGCTCTGGTGGTCGAGGCGGCGCGCGCCGCGCGCGCCCAAACCGGCGCCGCCGAGATTGTGCGCTATGTCAACGGCCTGATCGCGCGCACCTACTTTGCCTTTCATGCCGAATCGCCGGAGCAGATGTTGCACCATAACCTGATCGAGAACTCGCCGGTGGCCCTCGGCTCGCCCTCCGGCTATCGGCCGCTGCTCTTGTTGGAGCAGGGCGAGATCGCGCCGCTGCCCCGTTCGCGCAAACGCGGCGACCCCATTGAGCGCATGGTCGAGTTTGTCAGCGAGTTTGGCCCGCTGGAGCACCTCTGGACTGTGAGCACCGGCCTGCACCCCGGCCTGGAGCTCTTGCAGACGCGCCTGAGCGAAGACCTGCCCGACAAGCTCTTTGAGAACCATATCTATGGCCCGGTCATGGCCTCCTACCTGGGCAACTCGGTTCTGGGGGTGGCTGCCATCGAAGCCCTCCTGTGACCACCTTGCCATGCGAGAGCGGGATCATATGACGCCGTCATCAGCCCTGGACAAGCTGACCCGCATCCTGCTCCTGGAGCAGGAGCAGGGGTGCAACGACCGTGCGGTGATCGGCGGCCTGGGGCGCTTCTTGCAGTTCTGGGAACGGCAGGCGCGGCAGGAGCTGGGGCCGGCGCATAGCGCGCGCATTGACGGTGTGGCCCAGGCACTGGCGGGCTATGACGGCCTTGCACGCCAGGCGCGCGAGGCTGCCGTGCAGTCTGCCCTGAGCCTGTTGCAGGGGCAGGATGTGCCCTCGGCCTTCCCCCGCCAGGTGGCGGAACCCAGCCCGGATCGCGAACGACAGGCGCCCCAGCCTGCGAAAGACCGGGAGGAAGCCAGGTCTGACGTGGAGGCGGATAGCGGCGAGGGGCTGAACGCCCCCGTCGAGACGATCCAGGGGGTGGGGCCGGCGCGCGCCAAGCGTCTCGCCCGCCTGGGCGTCGAGACGGTTCGCGACCTGATCTACCATTTCCCCCGCCGCTATGACGATTTTGGCCAGCTCAAGCAGATCAACCAGCTATCTCTGGGCGAAGATGTCACCGTGGTGGGCGTCGTGCGCCAGGCCCAGACCCAGCGCGCCCGTTCGGGCAAAGGCATGTTCCGCATCTCGCTCAGCGACGGTACGGGGACCATCGAATGTACCTGGTTCAACCAGCCCCATCTGGAAAAGAGCTTGCAGGTAGGCCGCGAGATCGCCGTCAGCGGGCAAGTGGGCGAGTTCCTGGGGCGGCTGGTGTTCGCCTCGCCCGAATGGGAGCCGCTGCGCCGCAACCTGTTGCACACGGGGCGCCTGGTGCCGATCTACCCCCTCACCGAGGGGTTGCCCATGCGCTGGCTGCGCGGGCTCATCCGGCGCATCTTGCAAGAGTGGGTGCCGCGCATTGTGGATCCCATGCCCCAGAAAGTCCTCGATTCCGCCGACCTGATGGATCTGCGCTCCGCCATTCTGCAGACCCACTTTCCCGAGAGCCGCGAGACACTGGCCCGCGCTCGCACCCGGCTCTGCTTTGACGAGTTGCTGCTGCTGCAACTGGGCGTCCTGCAAAAGCGCCACGCTTGGCGCCAGGAGAATGGGCCAGCGATTCGGGTCGAGCCCCAGGTCATCGAGGGTTTCATCCAGAGCCTGGCCTTTACCCTGACAGGCGCCCAAGAGCGGGCCATCGGCGAGCTGCTGGGCGACATGGCCCAGACGGCGCCCATGAGTCGCCTATTGCAGGGGGATGTGGGCTCGGGCAAGACGGTGGTGGCCGTGGCGGCCATGCTGGCCGCCGTGCGCGCCGGCTATCAGGCGGCCCTGATGGCGCCCACTTCGATCCTGGCGGAGCAGCACCATCATACCGTGGCGGCCATGCTGGCCGGGTATCCCGAGATCCGTTGCGCTCTGCTGCAAGGCAGCCTGCCCGCCGCAGAAAAGGAGCGCATCCGCCAGGAGCTGGCCGAGGGGCAGATTGACATCGCCATCGGCACCCACGCGCTGATCCAGGATGCGGTGGACCTGCCCCGGCTGGGGCTGGTGATCGTGGATGAGCAGCACCGCTTTGGCGTGCTGCAACGCGCCACCCTGCGCGACAAGGGCGGCGCCCTGCGCCCGCATATGCTGGCCATGAGCGCCACGCCCATCCCGCGCACCCTGGCCCTTACAATCTATGGCGATCTGGACGTGTCCACGCTGGACGAGCTGCCGCCCAACCGGCAACCGGTGGTGACGGCGGTGCGCACCCGCAGCAGCCGCGAGCGTATCTATTCCTTCATTCGTTCCCAGATCGAGCAGGAGCGCCAGGCGTTCGTCATCTGTCCCCTGGTGGAGGAATCCGACCAGATCGAGGCCAAGGCCGCCGTGGAAGAGTATGAGCGGCTGAGCCAGGACATATTCCCCATGTTTCGGCTGGGGCTGCTGCACGGGCGCGTCAAGCCCGACGACAAAGATCGCATCATGGCGGATTTCAAGGCGGGCGCGTTCGATATCCTGGTCTCTACCGCTGTGGTGGAGGTGGGGATCGATGTGCCCAACGCCACCGTGATGCTGATCGAGGGCGCCGAGCGCTTTGGCCTGGCCCAATTGCACCAGTTTCGGGGCCGCGTGGGCCGGGGCGAACACCGCTCCTACTGCATCCTGCTGACCGAGAGTCGCTCTGAGGAGAACCTGGCGCGCCTGCGGGTGATGGAGGAGACGACCGACGGCTTTGTGCTGGCCGAAAAGGATCTCGAGCTGCGCGGGCCGGGCGATTTCCTGGGCGTGCGCCAACACGGCCTGCCCGAGCTCAAGGTGGCGCGCCTGAGCGACACGGCCGTGTTGGCCCTGGCGCGCTGCGAGGCGTTGCGCATCCACGAGCAGGATCCCGAGTTGGCGCTGCCGCAGCATCGGGCGTTGGCCCACAGCGTGGCGCATTTCTGGGCCGCCGCGGCCCTGTCATAAGGAGGGCTTGGTTGAAGGTAGCGATCTATCCCGGCACATTCGATCCGGTACACTATGGGCACATGGACGTGGCCCGGCGCGCGGCCTCGGTCTTTGATCGTCTGGTCGTTGGGGTGTACGCCCACCCGCGCAAGACGCTCATGTTCCCGCTGGAGGAGCGGGTCGCCTTGGCCCGCGAGGCATTTGCGGATATTCCCAATGTCCTGGTTGAGGGCTACGAGGGGCTCACCGTTACCTTTGCCGCCAAGCACGCAGCGCGGGTGATCGTGCGCGGCCTGCGCGTGATCTCGGATTTCGAGCTGGAATACCAGATGGCCATGACCACCCGCAAGCTGGCCCCCGAGATAGACATGATCTGCCTGATGACCAGCCTGGAGTATGCCTTTATCAGCTCGTCCATCGTCAAAGAGGTGGCCTTGGCGGGCGGGTGCGTGGAACAGATGGTGCCCGATTTTGTGGCCGACTATATGTCCAGACGCATCGGCGCGCAAGCGTAACGGGCGGGGAGGTCAAGAGCCATAGACATCTTGCAGCTTGTGGATCGGCTGGAAGAGCTGATCGAACGTGGGCGCCGCTGGCCGCTTGGCAACGCCGTGCTTGTGGATCGTGAGGCGTTTCTGAACCTCATTGACCAGATGCGCATCTCGGTGCCACAAGAGGTCCGGCGCTCGCAAGAGCTGGAATCCGAGCGCGAGAGGTACGTTGCGCGGGCGCAGGAGGATGCAAGGGCGATTCTGGAACAGGCACGTGAGGATGTCGCCCTGTTGCTGGACGAGCAAAAGATCATGCGGCAAGCCGAGCTGGATGCCAAGCGTACCCTGGAGCGGGCGCGCCGCGAGGCCCGTGAGACGCGGGCCGGCGCCGATGCCTATGCCGCGCAGGTGCTGGCGGAGCTGGATCGCCACGTGCAGCAGATCGCGCGCACCATTCGGAATGGCCTGCGCGAGCTGCACGGCTTGCGCGAATCCGCCGCCGCCGAGGCTGAGCCGGCCGCCCCCGAGAGCGCACCCGACCCCTCACCACAGACCTTGCCCCCGGCAGCGAGCGATGCGACGCCAAACGGCGAGGACGGGGCCGAGTAAGGCGCCCTCGGCGCGCCTCACTCGCCGATGACGTCCATCTCCAGGCCCGTCTCCACCAGGCGCGCGGGCAGGATGCGGGCCCCCGCCGCCGCCAGCGCCTGGCGCACGGCGCCGATGTCCTCCGGCTCGGCGACGGTGATCATGCAGCCGCCGCCCCCCGCGCCGCAGATCTTGCTGGCCCTGGCGCCCGCCTGGGCCGCCGCCGCCATCAGGCGCTCGATCTCGGGCGTGGTCACCCCCTCGGCCAGCCCCCGGCGCAACTGCCACTCGCGATCCACCAGCTCGTAAAAGCGGGGCAGGTCCTGGTCTATCAGGCATTGGCGCATGGCCCGGGCGATCTCTTTGATCTCGTGCATACGGGCCACCGTGTCGCCCTGGCGCTCGATATAGCTCTTGAGCATGGCCCAGTTGGTGGCGGCGGAAGAGTGGGGCGTGCCGGTGAACGAGACGATCAGCCTCTCGTTCAACAAGGCCAGCAGCCCGTTGCCGTGGGAGAGGCGCTCGATCTCCCAGCCGTCAATGCCGAACCAGATCGAGCAGACGCCGCCATACAGGGGCGGGAAATAGTCCTGCTTGCCGGTGGGGATGCCGATTACCTGGGCCTCGATGTTGGCGCCCACGTCAATGATGCGCGGGTAGGCGATCTCGCGGCCCGTGAGCCGGCACAAGGCCGCCGAAAGGGCCATGAGCAGGGCCGAGGAGGCCCCGATGCCCGAGCCCTGGGGGGCGTGGCTATTGATGCGTATATCCAGACCGCCCTCGGGCCGATAGTAGGCCAGGGCATAGTGCACCAGGCTCAAGGGGCCTTGCAGTGTCAGGGCGCCAAGGTTGGCGTGTATCTCGGCCTGGCCCAGGTCATCGGACTGGATCGTCACGCGCTCGTCTGCGCGGGTGGCGATCTGCACCTCCGCGAAAATGTCCACGGCGGCGTTGACGGTCAGCCCACCGCCCTCGAACAGATAGAGCGGGTAGACATCCAGCGTTCCGCCGGCCAGGTCCACGCGCATCGGCACCCGAACTCGAATCTCCATACAAGCTCCCTCTGGCGAAAGTTTTGATTGATGGGCGGCGCTCATGGGCATACAATCCTGATGAGCTTTGGCCCTGCTGGCGTAGGGGCGAGGCATGCTTGCCCCTACCTGTTTAATGCACTTTACTACGTTTGTTGGTAGGGGCGAGCCTTGTGTTCGCCCATCGTCTCGGCTCTCGACGCTCTGTGCTCTCTGCGCGGGCCCCGGCCTCAGTCGAACAGCCGCTCGAACGGATCGTCGGAGCGGGGCGGCGAGTCGGGCGGGCGGGCGTTGTCCCGCTCGCGCTGGAACAGGGCATCCTCGGAAAAGTACTTGCGCCACTCTTCCGGCGCATTCAGGTCCTCGGCGCCGTGCCGCGTCAGCCGCTGGCGCACCTGCACCAGCACCGGCGTGTTGACCGAGGCCCCCGCCACGATCACCTGGCCCTTGCTCAGGGCGGGCAACTCGGAGAGCAGGTCGCGGCCCACCGATTCGACGCTCTCGGCCACCCGCGCCTGGTCAATGGGGTTGACGATGCGCATGATGCACTGGGTCATGCACTGCGAGAGCACGTCGCTATCCAGCTTGCCGGGCCGCTGGCTGATCAGCCCCACCGAGACGCCAAACTTGCGCCCCTCGGAGAGGATCTGCTTGAGGATGCCCGTGGTCACCAGGTCGGCGTTGGCGGGCGCAAAGTTGTGGGCCTCCTCGATCAGGACAAAGGCCGGGTAAGGGATATAGTCCTCGTCGTCGGGATGGGCGCGCCCGCGCACCGTATCCATGCGCGATTGGTTCAGGCGGCGCAAAAGCGTCGCCACGATGATCTGCTGCTCGCGGTCGGGGATCTCGTTGAGTTGCAGGATGGTGCACTGGCCCGGGCGCAGCAGGCTCGTCAGCGGCAGGTTGCGGTTGTCGTCAAAGATGGGCGATTGCTCCAACACCTGGCCCACGCGCCAGATCAGGGCGCCCACGGTGGGGTCTTCGTCGCCATCCGCCTCGGGGTCGGTGACGGCCTCGCCCCGCAAGCCCGCGCGGATCTCGACCTTGAGCTGGCCCCGGTTCCACTTGTCGCCATACTTGCGCCGCACGCGGCCATAGGCCTGGCCCAGCAAAAAGTGCATGCGCTCCGACAGGTTGGGCAGCAGATAGCGCAGGTCGGCCAGCTCCAGCGACGACACCCGCACATGGATATCGCTGGGGCGCACGATCTTGACCTCGGGGGCATAGCCGCCCTCGGCGAACGCCGGGTGGCCCTGCATCTCTCGCAGGGTGTCGTACTCGGCGTGGGGGTCAATCACCAGCACGGCGGCCCGGTTGTACGGGCGCATCAGTTCCTCCAGCACCACCCCCGCCAGATAGCTCTTGCCCGAGCCGGTGGAGGCGATGATGGCCATGTGGGTGCTGGTGAACCCGCGCGCATCCAGCACGATGGGCACAGCGTCGCGGCTCCGGCTGAGCAGCGAGCCGATGTGCACGGCGCCCAGGGCCTCGGGTTGCAGCTTGCAGAGCACCTCGCCCAGCATGGCATCCGAGGCGATGTGGATGGGCGTGCCCGAGGGGGGCGGCACCCGGGGGTTTACAAAGCCCATGACAGGGTCATAGTAGCCCAGGATGGTCACGGTGATCTGAAAGAGCTCGTGTGGCTCGTGCTCATAGCCCAGCAGGTCGGCCACCTCCTGGGGGGGCACGGTTGGATCGGCGAGAAAGGTATCGGGGTAGAGGCGCAGCGGCACCCGGGCGCTGACGCGCCCCAGGATGTCGCGACGGGCGCCCTCGACGGTGGTCTCGTAATAGACAAACTCGCCGTACTTGACCCGTTGCTCCGGGTCGGCGGCGACAAAGACATACTCGTGGGGCGTCTCGCCAGGGCCCTTGGTGGTGCCGATGGGCACGGTATCCAGCATCGTGTTCCTCCTCAGCCGGCGGGCAGCACGGCGGCGCGCCAGGCCAGGTTGCAGCGCAGGATCGCCAGGCGGCTGGCCTGCTCGGGGAAGCGGCCCATCAGGTCATGGGTCACCTGTAGGAGCAGGGGCGGGATCAGCGGGTTCGACTGCATGCCCTGCAAGAGCGCCATATAGCCCAACTGAAAGCGCCCGCCGCAGACGTGAAAGGCCCGCACCTCGGCATCGGTGAGGCGGCGCACCCGCGCATCAATGCAGGCCGACACGGGCGGCACCCCCTGCAGCACCGGCCCCTCGGCGGGCATGGCCCCGATGACGGTGATGGCGACCAGGGTCGCCTGCTCGGCCAGGTAATCGGGCGAAAAGACGGCCAGCTCGTCCTGGGGCGAGAGGCGCGGCCCCAGGTTGCCGAACTCGGGGTTCAGCAGCATGGTGTTGGCGATCAGGCCCACCAGCAGGCCGCCGTCCTCCTGCTCGATCCCGATAAAGGCGCCGAACCCATAGTCCAGGGGCGCAGGGATCTGCTCGGCCTCGCCGGGGCCGTAGACCTGGCAGACATAATCCACATGGGAACTCGCGTTCACGATCTTGCCGATGTACATGGCTAGCTACTCCAAGACGATGCACGTGGGCGGCCACGGGGGGCCGCCTACCTCTGGCGCGGGCACCCACAGGGGTGCGCCTCTATCTTTCACGCCGCGCGACGCAACTTGTAGGGGTAGCCCCCCGTGGCTACCCAATGCGGGCATCGCGCCTCATTTTCATCCTCAATGGTGCGCGATGCACATGGGCACTCACCTTGCCGTGGTGAGCCGAGGCGCATCGTGCAACTCTTCAGTGCGTCGTGCCCGCGCTCCAATTGCCTCTAGCGGCGGCCCCTCTTGCTCTGGGCCTTGCGCGAATAGCTCCAGCTCAGGCGGTTCTCCTGGGCAAACTCTTGAAAGACGCGGTAGAAACGCTCGCGATCCTGCATGCTGATGACGGCCACGGCGTCGGCGGTCTCGATGGCGTAGGGATAGCCGATGCCCACGATGCACTCGGCCCGCACGATATCCAGCACCGATTCCAGAATGCCATCCTCCAGCAGCCAGGCGGGCAGATCCAGGCGCACCGGGGCGTTGGTCGTCGTTGTCTTGAGATACAGGAAATGCACGCGCCCATAATAGTCCAGATCGGGGGACTCTTCAAAGAGGCGGTCGTCACGGGCGCACTGGAACGCCTCGGTGCGGTCGCCCCATTTCATCAAGGGCCGCAACAGCCCGCCATCGCTCAGGCGGGGCGGCTGGACATCCTTGTGCAGCCATCTCAGCATGGAGACCAGGTCGGTGGCATAAGAGGTATCAATATACCCCACCAGCGGGACGCGGCTCTCTTCCGAGGCGTTGAGCAGGTCCAGGATGCCGCCGATATAGCGCCGCTGCATGGGGACGCGCATCTGGGCGGCAAAAGAGATCACCAGCGAGCCATCGAAAAAGCAGACGGGCTTGACGGCGGCCCCGGCGTTGGCGCGCATATAGGCGGCAAGCTGCCGGCACTCGAGCTCAAAGCGCCGGGCGTTCACCAGTTGGTCGGGAAAGGCCTGGCGCTCGACCTGGTCGGGCATCAACTCGTCGGGGGGCAGCACCTCGAACAGGATGTCCTTGACGTAACGGCTCTCGCCATCGTGGGGGTTCTCGAACCAGCCGATCTGGACGGCCCCCACGGGCAGGGCCAGGCTGGGATCGGGCGTGATCTGGGAGCCATCAATGGCATAGGTGGGCACGCCCTGGAGCCGCCGGATGGCCCAGGCCCGCGCCTCCTGGTGGTGGGCCCAGCGCGGCGCAAAGGGGCGCACCACAGCGCTGCCCTGGATACGTTCGGCGGTGGGCAGCGCCCCGGGCTTGGCGATATCCTTGAGCTGGTTGCGGATAGCGGCATAGCTCCCGGAGGCCAGCTCATGCACGTACTCGCCGTAGCGGTCGCGCATCTCTAATCGGGCGCCGTCGTAATCGAGAAATGCCTCTCGCTTGGCGCGCAATGCCTGGATCACGTGGGGTAGGCTCAACATGCTAGGCTGCCTCCACCCGGCTGGCGCCGTCCTCTTTGACCACCCGCAGATAGCTCTGGGCGGCGCGCTCAAAGGTGTCATCGTGGCTGATGACGAACAACTGGCTGAACCCCTTGACCTGCATGATCTTTTCGGCCAGGCCATCGCGCCGCTCGGGGTCCAGGTGGGCGGTGGGCTCGTCGAAAAAGGCCACATCAATGTTGGAGAGGTGGCGCAACAGGGCCAGGCGCAGGGCCAGGGCGGCGCTCATCTGTTCGCCGCCCGAAAGCTGCTGAAAGCCACGCATGCGGCCATTGACTTCGAGCGAGAGATCATAGTCCTCCGACCAGGTCAGCCGGCCGGTATAGTCGTTCATGATGTCGCAGAAAAAGCCCGATGCCTGATGCGAGATGCGGGCCACGAGTTGCTGGGTGATATAGGGGCCCGCCTGGTGCAGCAGGGCGCGCATCTCCTCCAGCAAGCGTTGGAGCCCCTGGGTCTCGTCGCGGGCCGCCAGGCGCTCGTGCAGGGTGGTTTGCAGTCCCTCCAGCCGCCCGATCTCTTGTTCCAGCGCGGCCCGGCGCTCGTTGCGGCTGGCCAGCTCGGTGCGCACGCGGGTGGCCTCGCTGCTCAGGGCCTCCACACGCAGGCGCGCCTGGGCGTGGCCCTGGGCGTCATAGCCCTCCTGGGCGCGTTGCAGCATCGCCTCAGCGGCGGCCAACTGCTCCTGTCGGGACGCGAGGTTCTGAGACGCCTGGGCCAGCCGCGCCTGGCGGGTCTCGTACTGGCGGGCCGTCTCGATGCGCGTCAGGTAAATGTCGTGCTGGGGGCGGTGCTGCGCCAGGGCCTGGCGGGCTTGGCCCAGGGCCTCGTCCAGATAGACGTACTGCTCGACCTGCGTCTCGAGCTGCGCCAGCTTGCCATCCAGGTCGGCGACGGCCCGGTCCAGCCGGGCCAGCTCTGCCTGGCGGCCCTCGCGCTCGCTCACCCGGGCCGCCAGCACCCGCGCCTCGGAGAGGGGGTCGCCCAGTGCCTGGAGCTGTTTGGAGAGCGACTGCGCACTCTCGGCCCAGGTCGTCAGCTCGGCGATGCGGGCCTGCTGTTCGGCCAGGGCCTGGATGCTGCGCTCGATCTGCTGCTGTTGCTCTTGGCGATTCTCCTCTGTGGGGAGATTGCGCAGGGTGCGTCCCAGTTCTCCCGCGCGCTTTTGGGCTTGCGCCCGTTGCTGCGTTGCAGTCTTGATCTCCCGGTCGGCCTCTGCCAGCGCGCTTTGCAGCTCTTGGGTGCGTTGACGGTTGCGCTCCAACAACTCCTGGCGATGGGCCGGGGTCAGCTCGGCTTCACAGGTGGGACAACGGGCGCCCTCGCCCCTGGCCAGGGCCTCGCTCTGCTCGTGTATGCGCGCCAGCTCGGCCTGCATGGCGCTGCGCTCGCCCTGGCGCTGGCGCTCGCGCTCGGCCAGGGCCTCTTGGTCGCCCTCGATCTGGGCCAGTTCGTTTTCCAGGGCGCCGGCACGTTGCAGGCCCGCGAGGATGCGCTCCAGCCTGGCCTGGGCCTCGTCAATGGCGGCTTGGGCGGCCTGGGCCTGGCGCTGGGCCTCGGGCAAGAGCTGCGCCTGCATCCGGGCCTCATCCAGCCGGGCATCGAGCCGCTGCTGCTCCTCAGCCTGGGGGCGCAGGGCATCCAGCCGGATGGCGGCCTGCTGAATAGCATCCAGGGCCTGGCGCGCCTGGCTCTGCTGGGCGGCCAGCCGCGTTTGCTCCAGCGCGGCCTGGTCGCGGGCGCGCCGGGCGCGATCTCGCGCCGTGCGTTCGGCCTCCAGCGTGCGCAGGCGCTCCTCAGCGGCCAGATAGGCGCGGTAGCCCGGCTCGGCGGCGGCCACCTGCTCGCGGGCGCGCGCGGCCTCGTCCAAGGCATCCTGGGCCTGGCGGCGCTCTCCCTCGGCGGCTTGCACCTGATAGCCCGCGTCGGCGTGGGCCTTTTCGGCCTGGCGCACGGCCTGCTCGGCCTGGTCCAGCTCGCGCAGCGCGGCGCGGGCCGCCCGCAGGGCGGCCTCCAATGCCTGGGCCTGAGCCGTCAGCGCCTCGATGGCGGCAGCGACCTCGGCCAGCTCTTCCTGATGGCGGGGGAGCTGCTCGATCTGGCCTTCCAGGCGGGCGATCTCTTGCTCTAGCGCGGCCAGTTGGTCGCCCAGGTAGCGACCCGTCTCGCGCAGGTTCTGAAAGGCGCGCTCGTACTCGTCCACCTGCAAGAGGGGGTCAAAGATGCGCTTGCGCTCGCCCGCCGCCAGCAAAAAGGGCGCGGTAAAGCTGCCCTGGGGCACGCCGATGGTGTTGCGAAAGAGGTCGTCGGTGCTGGCGTCGCGCTCGATGCCCAGGTGCTCGCGTAGCCACTGGCGCACCTCGCTGACGCTCTCCGCCAGCACCACACCCTGGTTTTCGCCATCAAAGATGCGGTGCCGCGTGGTGCCGTTCTTGCCAAAGACGCGCTCCACCTCGTACTCGCGCTCGTCGTACGACGAGAAAAAGCGCACGACGACGCGCCCCGACGACGCCCCCTCGCGCAGCAGGTCGCCCTGCCTGGAGGCGCTGGTGTAGTCGAACAGGGCATAGCCGATGGCCTCCACCAGGCTGCTCTTGCCGGCGCCATTGCGCCCCACGATGGCGTTGGTGCCCTCCATAAAGTGGACGGTGGCCTGCTCGTAGCTCTTGAAATTCTCCAGATGCACGCTACGGATCAGCATGGGGTCTCCTCGCCAGCCGCTTCACCCAGGGCAGAGCGGAACGCGCGCAATTCGCCGATCACCTCGGTGGGGTGGCTGCGGGCCAGGGCCATCTGTTTGAGCCGCAGCGCCAGCTCGGCCCAGCGCGCGCTCTGGGCGCGGCGGCGCACGTCGTTTTCCAGCAGCTCGCGCAGCACCTGGCGCTCGATCTCTTCACGCGGCTGTTCCTGATCGGTGCGGATCTCGTATTGATTGCTTGCGGTGAGATCCTGAAGCTGGATGACCAGGGGCGCCACCTGGCCCACGGCCAGATCCTCGATGCGGCGCATGTCCAGATCGTTGCGGTTCATGTTCAGCACGCCGGTGAGCCGCAGCTCGAACACGGGGCGGTCGTCGCGCCTGGGCAGGCCCTCCAGGTCGCGCAGCAGGGCGTCATACAGGGCTTCGGGGGTCTCGTAGGGGTCCACGGCAAAGGCATGGCGCAGCACCCGGCGGCGCCGGCTGTTGTACAGGGTCGCCGTGTGGCAGGGCGTCGCCCCGGGGTGGACGTCTACCAGATAGTAGCCCCGCTCCGACCACTGGGCCTCGTCTACGCTGTTGTTCTCCAGCGAGCCCGGGTTGTAGAGCCAGTCGTCCTGGCAGAACGGCTTGTGAATGTGGCCCAGCGCGACATAATCCACGTGCGGGCGCAGGGCCTCTAGATTCTCACGGGAGAGGGTGCCGGCATACTGATCCAGGATGCCCTCCAATCCGGCGTGGAGCATCAGGATCGAGTAGGCAGGGCGGGGGCCCTCCATACGGGCCAGGGCGTCGCTCAGGTCGGCCACCACCCGCGCGGTGCTGGCGCCGGCATAGCGCAGGCCATAGACGCGCACGTCGCCGATGTCATAGTAGGCCCCGGCCTTGACGCCGTCATCATAGGGTGCCACAACCATCTGGCCGTCGTGGTAGGCGGCGCTCAACACCCGCACCAGCCCCAGTTCGGCCAGGCCATCGAGCCAGGTGAACGCCTCGCGGTAGGCCGAACCCTCGTGGTTGCCCTGGATCGCCAGCACCGGGATGCCCTGCGCTTTGAGCCGCTCGAACAGCATGGCTGCCTGCACAAAGGTTCTGGGCTCTACGTCGCGCTTGTGAAAGAGATCGCCCGCCAGCAGCACCAACTCGACCCGCGCATCCAGGGCGTCCCTGAGCATGTCGCGAAAGGCGCGGCTGAAATCGGCCATGCGCTCGGCATTGTCGTACTGGCGGTTGCCCAGGTGGATATCGGCGGCGTGGAGAAAGCGCATCGTCACGGGGACTGTTCTCCTGTGGGGTAGCGCGGGCAGGGCGCGTCGGCCAGCACAAAGGCAGGCCCCGGGGCCGCCAGGGCGGCGGCCAGGGCCGCGCGCAGCTCGTCGGGCTCCTCGGCGCTCACCGTGGCGGGCTCGATGCCATAGGCGCGCAGCACGGCGGCGATATCGGCGCTGGCTCGCAGGGCGCCCCGCTCATCCTGGGGCGTGCCCGGGTGGGCCTGCCCGCCGGTCAGCGCCGTCACCCGGTTGTCCAGCACGATGACGGTCATCGACGCGCCCGCCTGCACGATCTGGGGCAGGGCGTTCAGGTTGGTGTGGAAAAAGGCCGAATCGCCCACCAGGGCCACCACGCGGGGCCGGGTGCGGCTGCGGCTGCCCGCCAGCGCCAGGCCCAGGCCGAGCCCCAGGCTGGCCCCCAGGGAATACTTGACATCGAACAGCTCTAGCGGGGGCAGGTCGCCGCGCACCATGCAGCCTGTCTCGCCCACGACGATATGGCGCTGGCGGCCTCCGCGCGCCTCCATCTCGGCGGCCAGGGCCTCCATCACGGGCCAATAGCCGCAGCCCGCGCACAGAGGGGTCTTGCTGGGCATGGCGCGGGTTTGCTCCTTTGTGGGGGGCAGGGCCAGCCCCGGCGCCAGGGCCTGTAGCCCGGCCGCCAGGGCGGCGTTGCTCAGTTCGCCCTCTTCCGGCATGGCGCGATCCTGGCGGCCCAGCACGACGATGGCGAGGCCGCGCCGTTGGATCAGGGCGCGCAGCTCTTGCTCGACGAACGCCCCACCCTCCTCGACCACCAGCAGGCGCTCCAAGGGCGCCAGCCAGCGGGCCAGGCTCTCCTCGGGCAGGGGCCACACGCTGCTCAGGCCAAGGACGCTCAACGGCGCCTCGGCGCCCAACAGCCGCGTCAGTTTGGCCCAGGCATGGCCCACGGCCAGCACGCCCAACCGCCCCTGGCCGCCGGCGCGGTCATAGGGCGAGCGCTCCAGGTCTTGGGCCAGCTCGCGCAGGCGCCGGTGCAATGTGCGGCGGCGGCGCACCACATTGTCGGGCAGCACCACCCAGCGGCCCCGCTTGCGCAGGAACACGCCCACCGGCGGCGGCAGGCGCCAGGGCGGCTCGACCGGGGCGCTATCCAGGCTCAGGCCTGTGGTGATGCGCACGATGACGGGCAGTTGGCGCGCCTCCGACCAGGCAAACGCCTGGGCCATCAATCCGGCGGCCTGGCCCACGTCGGTGGGCTCGATCACCGGCAGCTCGGCCACCCGCGCCAGCCAGCGCGAATCCTGCTCGTTCTGCGAGCTCCAGCCCTGGGGGTCGTCGCCCACCAGGATCACCAGCCCCGCAAAGCAGCCGGAATAGCTAAAGGTCGCCAGGGGGTCCAGGGCGATGTTGAGCCCCACGCTCTTGAGCACCACCAGGGCGCGCTGCCCGCCCAGCGAGGCGCCCATGGCCATCTCCATCGCCACTTTTTCATTGGGCGCCCAGTGGATATACGTGTCCGAGGGCGCCAGCTCCAGCAGAGCGTCGAACACGCCCGTGGCGGGGGAGCCCGGGTAGCCGGTGACCAGGGAGACGCCCGCCGCCAGGACCCCCTGGGCCAGGGCGACATCGCCGCGCAATGGCGTAGGTTCGGGCGTAGGCGTAGAGGGTCGACTCGCAGCGGCAACCCCCCGTGGTTGCCCGGTGGCCGGTTCAGGGATGCGCTCCGCGTTGGTCAAGGCATCACCTCGCCAGCTCTTCCAGGGCGATGACGCGGGTGGGAAAGCTATCCAGCCCCTGGATCGGGATGGGCAGGGCGAACACCAGCACCCGGGGCCGGGTGAGCTGATCGAGGTGCGCCACCTGCTCGATCAGGCAGATGTCGTTGTCCAGCAGTTGGTGGTGGTTGTATTGGTCCTCCAGGCGCGGGTCGCCCGGTGGCAGCTCGATGCCCAGCAGGTCGGTGCCCACCAACTTGATGCCGCTCTCCACCAGATAGCCGATGGCCTCGGCCTCGAAATGGCGCCCGCTCTCGGGGCGATAGTCGTAATCGAAACGCAGCAGGGCGATGTCGCCCGCTTGCAGGCCGCCGGCGGGCTGGGCAGCGCGCTCCATATCGGCGCGGGTGACCACGCCGTCGCCGGGCACGCCGGTCAGGTCGAGCACGGCAGCCGAGCCGCACAGCGCCTCCAAGGGCACCTGTGAGACGTCCATCCCCTCGGCGCGCACGTGGTACGGCGCCTCGATGTGGGTGCCCACGTGGTTCAGGAGCATGTCCACGCGGTGCATAATGTACCACATGCCCTCGGGCACGGCATGGGGCGCGGGCACCCGCTCGATGTGCACGGGCCGGGCGCCCGTCTCGGGCACGATGGTGTGGGTCAGGTCAACCAGACGAAAGCGAGAGAGATCAGAGAGATCCACGTCAGACTCCTTCTAGAGTAGCGGTCATCCGTGGGCAGGCAGCCCCACGGCGCGAGCATCCTGATGGCAGCAGCCGCTAGAACATGGTGGTGTGGTCGCTGTCCATCAGCGTCTCGGCGATGGTGTACATATTCGAGATGCTCCCGATGGCCAGGCGCTCTTTGAGCTGATAATAGTCCAGGCAGGTGCCGCAGGCCAGGATCTGTAGCCCGCCTTGTTCCAGGGCGCGCAGCTCGTCCAGCACGGGCGAGCCCTCGACGGCCAGCTTGACGCCCGCATTGAGCAGGATCAGGGTCTCAGGGCGCGGCTCGACCTCGCCCAGGGCGTACAGAAAGGAGCGCATCAGGATGGCGCCCAGCTCCGGCTCGCCCCGGCCGATCTGGTCGCTGGAGATGAGCAGCACCCGGCGGCGCGGGACCGCAGCGGGGGCGCAGGCCGTCAGGTCGGGCGTCAGCTCTGGCTCGGCCACGGCCTGGCCCTTGGCCATCTGGATGGACCAGCCCTCCTCGGCGGGCTCAAACGACACACGCCAGCCGGCCCGCTCGGCCAGGCGGCGCACATTGTCCACCTGATCGCGCTGGCTGACCAGGGTGACCACCTCGTCGGCATCGCGCATGGCGTTGCGCGTCAGGATCACCGGCTGGGGGCAGGGCAGGCCCCGGGCATCCACAGTGACAGACATGAGCACACACCTCATCGGTAGGCAAGAGCATTCATCCGTTATGCCCGTATGATAGCCGACTTTGGCGCGGGGGGGAAACGGGGCAGGGGGAGGGCATCCCTGCGCTAGGTCACCTGCTCCTCTAGGGCTCGTATCCGGACCTGGAGTTCAGTAATGCTTGCCTGCTCTTGCCCCAAAGGGGCCACATGGCGCTAGACCAGCTCTGAGTCAGCGCCGAGGTGGGCTCTTCGCCTTGCGTATCTCTTTGCCGGTTGGCGCGTGGATACTGACATGGTTGTGCTGGCCTGGCTCACACGACGTGGATATTGCGAACCCAATGGACCAAAAGAGCCGGATCCATATAGCTTGGAGTCTGTCCACATCTGCTTGAAGAAACCTGTCGATTGCATATGGGTCGGCCCTTAGGAAATGTGATACCCAGACCGGGATGCTTAAAGTATCCCAGTTTGGGTATCACAACTATCTCACTGCTTGTCGACAGCTAGCTCAAGCTTGTAGCAGCCGCATTCACGGCATGGGGGCAAGGATCCGCTGTATCCATGGTAGGTAATACGTGGCTCGCCCTTCTTCGACAAGGTTCGTGATCATCTCGCCGTACTTGACGGCTCCCGACACATTGCCGAGAGAGACGTACACGCGTCCGAACGTCCTGGCATCGCCGATAACGGAGCGCACATCCGAGTATTGTACATTCGCATTCAGATACGGGTCCTCTTCAGTGCCTGCAGGACTAGGATTGTCGGTGGACCATGTTATCTTGACCCAGGTATCACCGCCATCGAGTGAACGCCACACGCCATACCCGCTCTGCTGTCCCGTACCGGTTCTATTCCCGTACACGTACAAGGCCTTATTGCCTTTGTCCACTTGGACTCCGATACCGGCTCCGTAGCGTACGACAGTATCTATGGAAGGAACCTGTTCTGCCGACATCGTGTTGGTTTCCTTGTCGTACGTCAGCTTCCACAGGTTATTACCGCCTATGTATATGATTCCTTCATAGTCAAGGTCGGGGCGAATTTCACGGGCGCCGTTGATTGTCGCCAGGCCGTTGGTGCTCATCCCGTTATAGCTGGTGTTGGCCTGATTGAATGTCTTGCCTCCGTCCTGGCTGACATACAGAGTGGTGGAAGCCATAAACGCATAGACAACATCGGGATTGACGTGGTCGGCCACAAAATAGGTGTTTCCGCTAGTTACAGGGGTACCCTCAGAATTATAGTACTCACACTGGTACCATGTCTGCCCATAGTCCTCGGTGTAGACCTGCCGGGCAATGCTCAGATTGCCAATGGACCAGAGCACATTTCGACCGTCAGCGGTAACGACGGCGTGTCCCGCATTCTGATCTGGTGATTTCAGACCGGTGACCACATTCTGAAGGGTCTCCGTAGGCATGCCGCCGCCAATCCCAAAAGTATACTCGATACGACCTTCGCCGTCTGGCCACCCGTCAGGGAGTTGATGCCACACCGTGGCATTGTCGAAGGTAATGGCGACGCCGCCGGTATTGTTCCAGTGATTGTCACCGCTTAACGTCGCAACCACAATGTCCGGGTTCAGGGCGGCAAAGCTTGCGTTCCTCCCAGTAAACCAGGAGGTAGTCGGGTATAGTTCCTGACCGTTTGTGAGATGTCGGAACTCCTCAGGTATGACGGTATTGTGCGAGTAGTTGGAGTCCGGCAGTTCTGTCAGCGAGGTGAATGCGAATCCGCCATGGTCCCAGAAGATGCTATGAAGGATGACATCGCCTGAAGGCGGGCTGTACAAACCGCCCTCTTTAGCCACACTCATCTCAAGACCGATAACAGCTTCCCACTTGACCGACTCGTCCGCAGTCAAATCGTTGATGGCGTTCCCTATGCGGTACGGCTCGTATCTCGATTCCACAACCCCGGTAGAGACGTTGCTCTCCTGGGTAAAGAGTCCCTCACGGGGATCAAGTCCCTCAGCCGGAACCGCATGAGGTGTAGCCGCGTTGATATGGTCAACCGCCGTCAGACCATAGGTGACGAACGTCCCCATACCACTGTTGTACATCCCCATGTTCGAGTTGAACGGGTTTATGGCCACGCAGCTCACCCAGTGCATGATCGTCCAGGGCTCCCACCTCCCCGGCTCGTCGGGATGGAACCTGTTCCTTTGACCGTACATCATGGGACGGGTATAAGGCGACTTTTCGCCAATAGGGCTACTATCTCCAAACATCAGATAGCCCGTGTTAATGGGGAACCAGGTCTCCCCATAGTCAAGCGATCGGAATATCGTATCCATAGGTCGCCAGTAACCATCGTCCGCCTGCGCGGGGCGGAACGCACGTACCGTACTGATAAGCAGCGCTCCTGGTATTTGCGGGTCAACCGCAACGCCGCCAAAAGCGACGCCGAACTGGATATTGGTCAAGTCTTGTGCTAGACGCCTAATGACGGTTTCCTCAATTCTGACCGGCGTGATATTCGCCCAATCCAGAATCTGCCCGTCAGCGTCTATCTTCCACCTAAAGACACATCCGTCAACACCGTTGCCCTCCATGCTCATGGCGCTGGTGCCGGTATCAAGATAGGTAACAAACAGGTACCTGTTACCGTCTTGATCGGGCGGTGAGAATGCAGAGCGGACTCCCATAAAGCCGTAATACTCCGAACCGGAGGTAACGTAGCGGCCAGGGAGCGGCTGGAATGGCAGCTCCTGAAACGTTGCGCCGCCGTCCGCGGAGTAGAACACGCTCGCCCCGCGCGTAAGGGCGGAATCCACCGGATTGCCATTCCGACCAGCTGTGCTTGCAACTATGAAATCTGGATTAGCCGGATCGTAATTGACAAATCCCATTATTGTTTCATTGGTATCAGGATTACGGCCATACCCGTGGGTCAGGTTCACACCGCTCCAGGTCAAGCCGCCGTCAGTTGATTTGCGTAGGCCGCCCGAAACACCTGCAAAATACATAGTGAGTCCGTCGCCGGGCATAACAACTAGACGTTCGCCCAGTCCTCGTCCACTGCTGTTGCCCGCCGCTGAACCGCCGGTGTTGCCCAGGCGCACCCAGGTCTCGCCGTAGTCAGTGGAGCGCATAATCGTCCCGCTGGAGCTGTACGCAGTATACACATAGCCTGCCCGTTCCGGATCGGGGTCAATGGCAATAGCCAGGTTCTGCGCCGGGCTTCCGGATATACCGGTCCTGATCCAGTTGGTAATGCATTCCCACTCGAGAGTCTCGAAATTGAAGCGCCACGCCCCGCTGACGTCTGTGCGGGCGTAAAGGATATTGGGCACGTTCGGGTGGAATATCAAGCCGGTTACAAACCCGCCGCCGGGGATCTGCATATCCCCCCACTCATACTCTCCCGTGTCCTCATATTTGTTGATCTGCACCCTAAATGATGTGGACGCGGATACCCCGTCCTTGGTTGCCGTAACCGCAACCTTGGCGATACCGGTAATGTCCTTCGGCGTCAATGTCAGCACGTTGCCGTGTAGACCGCTAAAGCTTGCATCAAGAAGCGATTGGGGCGACACAACAGCCGAAAGCTCGGCGTCGACAGGGTCTGAACGGATCGTCACAACGATAGGCTCATTACCCCAGTCAACACCACCTGTTTCAGACGCAACCACGATTCGGGCGATCTGGTCTTTGACAGACTCGATTGAAACGCTTGTATCGGCTGTAGCGATAGCAGGAGAGAGGGACAGAACCATTGCCAGTACAAGAAGATAGGCTAGAATCTTTGTCAAACCGTGTTGTCTCATGATGCTCACATCCTCACTGCTAATAGTTGGCTCTCCGCATTGTCGGGTTTCTCCACTGTGTGCAAGGCCGCGAGCCCCAGGCGGTTGCGCCTGGGGCTCGGAACGATCTTGCGGGGGTCTCGCCGTGTCTAGGCCTCGACGAACCACTGCTCCGGATACTCGGTAAAGGTCCAGAGCGTGTCCCAGGTCCAAAAGCCACCGGTCTCGCTGACGTTGCGCAGGTTGTTGCGCACGAACAGCGGGTGCGGGGCCATGCCGACGGTGCCAAGGGTCCACACATTCTCGGCCTGGCTCTCCAGCACGTTGCGGGCCGGCTCGTCCTCGTCCGTGGTCATGTACTCGTCCAGCCACTCGTACAGGTTCTTGATCTCTTGCGGGGGCTCTTCGCCCTGCTCGCCAAAGGTGTTGTACCAGCGGCCCCAGAGCACGCCCCAACAGCTCTCGTCGCCGTCAATAGGCGCAAAGAACTTGGGCCGGCGCAGGAACAGGGTATCCGCCGTCTCGTCTCCGTGCCACAGGGACATGGGCTCCTCGTTGGCCAGGATCTTTTGCGTCAGCAGGGGCCGCGTGACGGACTTGTATACGATCTCGACCCCGATGGCCTTCCAATACTCGGCGATCAGCTCTGTAATGGGGCCCTTGGGCGTCTCGATCTCTACAATATCAAAGGCGATGATCACCGGCCGTTTGGTGACGGGCCACAGGCGATGGGTACGCGCTGCGTTCCAATCCATGCCCATCTCGTCCAGAAGGGCGTTGGCCCTATCCGGATCATAGTCTGCATACGCCTGGGCGTACTCGGGCTTGTAGTGCCGCGAGGTGGGGATGACCGTCATCTGGCGCCCCTCGGCGTTGCCAAAGTAGATCACGTCATTGATCTCTTTGCGGTTGAGCGCCAGCGAGAGGGCCTGCCGGAAGCGCTTGTCCGAGTACACGGCGCGCTCTTCGTCGTCCGGCCAGTTCATGTTGACGTTGAACACCACCTCGGAACCCTTGCCTGAAGGCCACAGGATCATGCGGGCATCCGACATCTGGGCGCCTTCGGCATAGGTGGCATAGAACAGGATGCGCAGCTCGAACGCCGCAAAGTCATAGGCGCCGCCCACGGTCTTGGCATCCAATACCGAGAGGTCGGCGCAGCGGTCGCTGTTGAGCTTGTCGATGTAAGGAAGCTGGTTCCCCTCCGGGTCCACCCCGTAATAGAAGGGGTTGCGCTCGAAAAAGACCATCTGGGGCGTATCGCGCACGGGCATGAGCGAGGTAAAGCGCGGCCGATCAACCGTCTGGTTGGCATCGAATTGCCGCAGGTAGAGCTGGTACCAAAAGTCAAAGCCCTTTTCCTTGGCCAGCGCTTCGGCATTCGGGTTGTACTTGATGTGGTACTGTTTGAGCCAGTGGTGTGGCGCAAACACGTGAGAGGTGCCGAAATAGTGGGCCATGCTCACCAGGGTAAAGGCCGGATGCGGCTTGGCGAACTTGCACTTGAAGGTATAGTCGTCAATGATGGTCAGCTCAAAGAGGGTGCCGCCCGGGCGCAGCCAGGTGCTGGGCACCGGCGTCACCTCTGGGTTCGAGAGATGGTCCTCATACCAGAACTTGATCGCCTCGGTGGTGCAGGGCTCGCCATCCGAGAATCGGATGCCCTTGCGCATGTAGCAGGTGACCTCGGTATAGTCGTCGCTCACCTCCCAATCCTTGAGAAAGTTGGGAACGGCGCCGGTGGCATCCCGGTTGATGCGCAGCCAGTTGGCCCCATGGTCACCCATGATCATGCGCACCTCGCCCCAGCCCACGACCTCCATGCGTAGGGTGGCCGTGGTGATGGTGCCGCCATAATCGCCGATCCGCTCCGTCACGGGGATGATCAAGGGCTCCTCGGGCAGGCGCTCGTCCACAGGCGGGAGCTCGCCCCGGGCCACCCGCGCGGCCAGCATGGGCGACTCGCCATATTTGGCGGGCGGCGGCTCGACCTCTTTTTCGACGACAACGGTGACCTCTTTTTCGACCTCTTTTTCGACAACGGTGGTGACTTCTTTCTCGACCTCTTTTTCCACCACCACCGTCTCTTTGACGATCTTTTCGACCACTTCGGGCTCGCGGGCGCAGGCCGCAACCGTGACGCCCGCCACGGTCAGGCCGGTGAGCCGGATGAAATCACGTCGGGTGTGCCTCTTCAGATCCATGGCGTACTCCTCTATGAACGGATCATGGATAAGACAGCAGTCGTGGGTGTGAAGAAGCCGAGATGAAGACTGCCGAGCCGACTACCGATGGCGTATAGGCATCCCCTCCTTTCCTCGCGTTCCATGTGGGCGCGCTTGGTAGCAGTGACTCCAGAGAACACAAAAACGAGCCCGTCCTCATCTGGATGGCTCGCCGATAGTGTTCCCTGAATCCCTCCTTGGCCAGGAAGCAAAGCGCGCTTGCGCCCATGCCAAAGCATGGCGCATCATTGCCGTTAGTATAGCGTAGCAGCGGCCCCCTGTCAAGGTGACTGTTCATTGGTTGGTGAAAAGTCGTATAATGAGTCAAACGTCGTGCCTGTTCGATCCATTCGGCCGGCGGAAAGAGACATTATGCGCCTACTCATGATCCTACCTCGTGTGGAGCCGGA